>ENA-ORUB01000434-ORUB01000434.1-human-gut-metagenome-genome-assembly--contig:-NODE-434-length-54094-cov-11.141268_pt1 | contig 54094 bp, 41 predicted proteins | sample MGYA00241918_ERZ509200 | MGnify/ENA primary metagenome ERZ509200 (study PRJEB26280, sample SAMEA2338853) | human gut metagenome | biome: human gut; feature: human-associated habitat; material: faeces... | reverse complement strand
CGGGCGTAAGAGATTTGAAGGGAGCTGTCCTTAGTACGAGAGGACCGGGATGGACGTACCTCTGGTGCACCAGTTGTCCTGCCAAGGGCATAGCTGGGTAGCTATGTACGGACGAGATAAACGCTGAAAGCATCTAAGCGTGAAACTCCCCCTAAGATGAGATCTCTCATCCTTTATGGAGTAAGGGCCCAGAAAGACGATCTGGTTGATAGGCCGGAGGTGGAAGTGCAGCAATGTATGGAGCTGACCGGTACTAATAGCCCGAGGGCTTGACCTACGATTATGCAGGCAATTCAAGCCTTACTCATAATCACTTGTTACGTTGTTCGGTTTTGAGGGTGCAGCGCGATATGCACCATTAGCTCAGCTGGTAGAGCACCTGACTCTTAATCAGGGTGTCCAGGGTTCGAGTCCCTGATGGTGTACCAGGATTTCATACAGCGAGATCTGATTGAGATATAGAGACGGAACATGGCCCGTTGGTCAAGTGGTTAAGACAGAGGCCTCTCACGCCTTTAACATCGGTTCGAATCCGGTACGGGTCACCATTTTTTCTCTTGACAGAGAGCGGAAAAGTGAATATAATGTTTGTTGCTGCGAACGCAGTTGCAATAGTTGGTGCTTATTAGGGCGAGGGTCCACCTGTTCCCATCCCGAACACAGAAGTTAAGCTCGCTTCTGCCCACGATACTTGGCTGGAGACGGCCCGGAAAAATAGGTAGCGCCAACACAAAGCGGACATCTTCGGATGTCCGCTTTTTTTGCGGAAATATATGTTTTTTCAATCCGAATTTCACAGATTGTTCAAAATTATTTCACCATTGACTGGAAAAAGTGCGTATAATAGGAAAGCATGGGAAGTGCGAGCCAATTAAAATCCACGGAATATGGGAATACTCACATCATCCGGGTTTTATTCTGATGTGTTCCCGAAAAGCGGGGAAAAGGTTGATTTTTTCGTTCAAACCTGCTATAATAAACGGACTTGTCAAAGGATAACCGGAAAAGGATTTTTGTTATGCTAAAGAGATTTAAATCGTCTGTCACTTTTTTAATGAAGCTGCTGGCATTTTTGCTGTGCGGCGTATGTTTTTTTGGACTGTTTGGTTTGGAATATTTCTTCCTACTGCGGCCCAGCCGCACCTTGGGCGTTACTGCGGTGGCCTTCATTGTGGTTTATGTGCTGATGACCAAGGTTTATGGCGGTTTCGACATCGGCAAACGTAAGAGCAAACCCATCGTGTTCTCCATGGCCCTGGTGCTGCTGCTGACGGATTTGGTTACGCATTTTCTGCTGTGCATCATGAATACCACCGTCATCCACAGAGGCCATTTCGTGTATGAGCGGCCGCTGCTGCTGCTGGCGGTCTATCTGCTGCAGGTAGCCCTGGTGATCGTCATGGCTTATGGCGGAAACGATTTGTACTTCAAGGTCAACAAGCCCCAGCGCTGCCTGATGGTGGCCCGCCGCGGGGAGTGCGTCGAGGACCTCATCCGGAAGGTCGGCCGCTATAAGAAGCAGTATAACATCCAGCAGGTGGCCTGGCTGGATCAGCCGGACCTGCTGTCCTGCGTGGACCAGGCGGATGCCGTCTTTCTGTATGAGCTTTCCGTCCGTGAGCGGACGGACCTGGTGGAGTACTGCTATCAGACCCGCAAGGACGTGTATTACAGCCTGGAGATGTCCGACGTGGTTGCTATGGCCGGGGAGCGCGTCATGTTTGACGACAAGACCCTGATGTTCTGCCCCGTCCGGGAGCTGCGCTTTGAGGAACGCATCGTTAAGCGCACAGGCGACATTCTCATCTCCCTGCTCGGCCTGATTCTGACGTCTCCCATCCTGCTTGTGACGGCTTTGGCCATCCGCATAGAGGACCACGGCCCGGTGTTCTACCGCCAGAAGCGCGCCACTTACGGTGGCCGCGTGTTTGAGGTGTACAAGTTCCGCTCCATGCGGGCCCAAGCCGGGGACATTCACGTCTCCGCCACCAAGGGGGACCAGCGCATTACCAAGGTGGGCCGGGTTATCCGCAAGTTCCGCATCGACGAGCTGCCCCAGCTGATCAATGTCCTGAAAAGCGACATGAGCATCGTGGGTCCCCGGCCCGAAATGCTGGAGAATGTCGAGAAATATACCAATGATCTTCCGGAGTTCCGCTATCGCCTGCGGGCCAAGGCGGGGCTTACCGGCCTTGCCCAGATCTATGGCAAGTACAACACATCCCCCCGGGATAAGCTCATTATGGACCTGGCCTACATCCAGCAATACAGCGTCTGGCTTGACCTGAAGCTGATCCTACGCACGGCGCTGGTGCTGCTGACGCCGGAGGAAAGCACCGAGGCGTTTGAGGACAAAAAAACGGAGGAAAAACCGTAATGCATACCACGAAACGGGCGGTGCTGCTGAGCTGCTCCGACCACTATAACCACCGGCTCTATGTCATCGACGGCTATTTCAAGTCCCAGGGCTATGAGACGGTGTACTATACCGGCGACTTTGACCACTCATCCAAAAAGGTGTTTCACTGCTCGGTCCCCGGATGCCGCCAGATCCATGTGCGGCCCTACCGGAAAAACCTCTCCCTGGCCCGGATCCTGTCACACCGGGACTTTGCCCGGCTGGTGTTCCAGGAGCTGGAGCAGGATCCGCCGGATGTGGTGGTGGCCCAGCTGCCCCCCAACTATCTGGCCCATTACGGCGCCCGCTTCAAGCGCCGCCACCCGGATACCAAGCTGATATTCGAGATCTTCGATATGTGGCCGGAGACGTTCCCCTCCGGCTCCGTGAAGCAGCTGCTGGCCCTGCCGTTTTCCATCTGGGCGGGGCTGCGGGATAAGAACCTGCCTGCTGCGGATCGGGTCATTCCCGAGTGCAGGCTGTTCTGCCGCAAGCTGGGCCTGCCGGAGGAGAACGCCATTTACCTGGCGGCTCAGCGTTCCCCGGACCAGCCCCACCAGGCCAGGCTTCGGGCCGACGGCCTGGACCTGTGCTACCTGGGCGCCATCAACAACGTGGTGAACATTGATGCCATCGCGGACCTGACGGCTCAGCTCCGGCGGCTGAAGCCCGTGACCGTTCACGTCATCGGCGACGGCGAGAAATGTCCCCAGCTGCTCCAGGCGCTGAAGGACGCCGGGGCGGAGGTGGACTGGCGCGGTGTGGTGTACGACGAGGCGGAGAAGCACGCCGTCATGAGCTGCTGTCACTTTGGCTTCAACCTGATGAAGCCCGACGTCTGCGTGGGCCTGACCATGAAATCTGTGGACTATTTCCGCCATGACCTGCCCATTCTCAACAACATTCCCGCCGACACCGCCGAGCTGGTGGACCGGGAACAGGTGGGCGTCAACGTGGGACCGGATACGGCGGCCCAGGTGGCCGGAATGACGGTGGAGGACTGCCTGCGCATGCGGGAGAATGTCCGCCGGGTGTTTGACGAAACCTTTGACCTGCCGGTGGTGCAGGCCCGTTACGCTGCCCTGCTGCGGGGCATTGTGTGAGGATAAGACCATGGAAAAACAAATATTGATCCTGCTGGCGGCCTATAAGGGCGGCCGATTCATCCGGCCCATGGTGGATTCCATCCTGGCCCAGGATGTAGGGGGCTGGAAGCTGATCCTGTCGGACGACGGAGAGGATACCGCCCCCATTTTGCAGGAATACGCCGACCGGTATCCGGATCGGATTACCCATTACCGTTCCGGCCGCCGGTTCGGCAGCGCCCAGAAGCATTTTATGCACCTGCTGGAGCAGTTTGGCGATCAGGCGGATTACGTCATGTTCTGTGACCAGGACGACGTGTGGCACCCGGACAAGGTGCGCCTGACCCTCCGGCTCATGGAGCAGGTGGAGACGGACCCGTCCCTGCCGGTGCTGGTCCACACGGACCTGCGGGTAGTGGACGGCGAGCTGCGGGAGATGGACTCCTCGTTCCAGCACTATTCCGGCCTGGACGGCCATCGGCTGTCCCTGCCCCAGCTGCTGGTCCAGAATGTGGTCACCGGCTGCACGGTGATGATCAACCGCTCCTTGGCGCGGCTGGCCTGCCGCCCGGTGGAGGAGGGGGACATGCTTATGCACGATTGGTGGCTGGCGCTGATCGCCGCCGCCATGGGCCGTGCCGTGTTCCTGGATCGGGCCACCATCGACTACCGCCAGCACGGCGGCAATGTGGTGGGTGCCAAGGACCCCCGCTCGGCGGGCTATGTGCTCCAGAAGCTGAAGGGCGGCGCCGTGCGCCGGTCCCTTTCCGATACCGCCCGTCAGGCGGGGGCGTTTCTTGCCTGCTATGAGCAGGAGCTGACCCCGGACCAGCGGGCGCTGCTGGCGGATTATGCCGCCGCGCCCCAACGGGGAAAACTGGCCCGGCTGGCCCTTTACCGGCGGCGGGGTCTGTGGAAGTACGGCCTGAATCGCCGTATAGGACAAATTCTTTGGTGGTGACTTTTTTGCAAAATCGAATTCTTAACATGACGGAGGAGTTCCGGCGGGGTACCTTTACCCAGCGGTGCAGCCAGCTCTCCTTCGGCGTTCTGTGCCTGTTCCTGCTGGAGTGCAGCATTACCGGCGGCGGCCGCTATTGGGAGGTTGGACCTGTCAGCGTCCGCATTCTGCTGGGGGGCCTGGCGGCTGTTCTGGCCCTGCCGGAGCTTTTCCGGCATCTGGGCGCGTACCTGAAAAAGCCCTCCATCTGGCTGACGCTGATATTTGTGGTATGGCTGGCCTTCTGTGCTTGGCTGGGCATCCGGTCAAACAACCGCATGGACGTGCTGATCACCGACGTAAAGGGCTTCATGTGGCTGTTCCTGATCCCCGTGTTTGTGGCTGTGGTCCGGTCCCGCGACCGGCTGCGGACCCTTCTGAGCTGGGTCCTGGCGGGGGCGGTGATCCAGGCTGCGGTGATTCTGGCAGTCAACGCCGCCGTGGTGCTGTCGGATAACCCCGAGCCCCTGTGCCGCTGGCTGACGGCCCGTTCCGTCGGACTGGTGGACATTGTGTCCGACAAGCTGGTCCGGGTGTTCTTCAAGAGCAGTCCCTATATGATCGTGGGCTGTGTGGTGGTGCTGTTCCGTCAGGCCCGGGCGCCGAAGCTGCGCTGGCGCTATGTGCTGGCGGTGGCTCTGCTGTTCAACGCCCTGCTTTTAAGTTATACCCGCTCCCTGTACGGAGCTTTAGGGCTGACGGCCCTGATCAGTATCGTTGCGGTGCTGGTGCTGTGCCCGGAGGGTCGGCGGCGGACGGCGGCGTTTCTGCTGGCTGCCGTGGTGTGCTTCGGCGTGCTGGTCACGGTGCAGGAGTTTGTCCTGGAGGGCAGCTATCTGAGCTTTGCTGTGTCTCGCACCATCGGCCAGGAGGTCCCCACCTCCTGGGCCTCCCAGCTGCGGGGCCGCATCCGGGGAGATATCTCCGATGACAAGCCCAACGACGCCGAGATGGACCGTCAGCGCTCCTATATCGAGGTCACCGAGAAATCCGACCGGTTCCGCCAGGAAACCCAGGACGGCCTCAAGGACTGCATCCGCCGCAGTCCCATCATCGGCTGCGGCCTGGGCGCTGCGGCCGCCAGCCGGGACAGCGGCGTGGACGAGTATTTCTATCTGGACATGCTGGCCCGGACGGGTATCGTGGGGCTGCTGCTGTACATTCTGCCCTTTGGCTATGTGGTGCTGTGGTGCCTGCGGCGGCGTTCGCTGCTGCGGGAATGCCCGGAGGGGGCGGCCGTTGTCTGCGGCCTGTGCACCTTCTGGATCGTCACCTGGTTCAACCCCTGGATGAACGCCGTGCTGGGCATCGCCTGGTATGCCGTCACCCTGTCGGTCCCCCAGGCGCTGGAGGAGCAGAACGCCTGAATCCCACGCAACAGGAGAGTTTATTGCAATGGCGAATGAATCAAGCGGAAAAAAAGCCCTGAAGGCCGGCCTTGGCTACACAGTGGGCAATATGCTGGTGAAGGGCCTGTCCTTCCTGGCCATCCCGCTGTTTGCGCGGCTGATGACGGTGGAGGACTTCGGCATTTACAGCACCTTCAGCTCCTATGTCATGATCATGACGGTGCTGGCGGGCTTCACCCTCCACACCAGCGTCCGCAACGCAAAGCTGGACTATGCTGAGCGCACCGGGTCCTATTGCTCCTCGGTGACGCTGCTGGTCATCGGCAATTCCCTGCTGCTGCTGGCATTGAGCCTGGTGTTTGCCGCGCCGCTGGCCCGGGCCCTGAGCCTGGAGCAGCCATATCTTCCGGCGCTGATCGTGCTGGAGAGCTTCGGCATGGCCATGCTGACCTTCTACAACTCCGTGCTGTCGGTGGACTACCGGTATAAGGAATACCTGGTGCTGAGCCTGGTCTATGCCGTGGCGGGCATTGGCGGTTCTGTGCTGCTGATTCTGACCCTATGCCGGGGCCAGGGGTATCTGGGCCGCATTCTGGGCACATTGATTCCTGCGGTGCTGGTGGGCATCTATGTGGTGGTCCGCCTGTGGCGGAAGGAGCGGCCCCTGGTCAGCCGGGAATACTGGCGCTACGGTATGGGCATCAGTCTGCCCACCGTGCCCCACGGCCTGAGCCAGCTGCTGCTGAACCAGTTTGACCGCATTATGATCAAGTCCATCATCGGCAGCACCGAGGCCGGGCTTTACAGCTTTGCCTATAATGTGGGGATGATCTTCCAGGTCATCACCAATTCCATGGACACCGCCTGGGCGCCCTGGTTCTTTGAAAAGATGAAGGCCAGGGAGTATCCGGCCATTCGCCGGGCGGCCTCGGCGTATGTGGTGTTTGTGTCCATCGGGGCCATGGCCCTGGCGCTGATCTCTCCGGAGGTCATCCTCATTGCCGGCGGCTCCAAATACAGCGACAGCCGGTATGTGACCATGCCCATTGTCCTGTCCATGTACTACGCATTTCTGTATACCCTGCCCTCGTCGGTGGAGTATTACTATAAAAAGACCAAGCTCATCGCTCTGGGCACCATGCTGGCGGCGGGAATGAACATTCTGCTCAACGCCGTGTTCATTCCATCCTTCGGCTATGTGGCGGCGGCGTATACCACGGTGGCGTGCTACCTGCTGTATTATCTGTTGCATGTGGTATTTGCCTGGTGGGTCCACAAGGGCATGGTGTATGACATTCTCCAGCAGTTCCTCTGGCTGGGAGTGGTGTCGGTGGTGTCGCTGGTGACGGTGGCACTGACGGATCTGTTCTGGGTCCGGATGGGGCTGCTGGCAGCGGGACTGGGCGTGTGCGCCCTGTGGGCTGCCCGGCACCGGGATCAGGTTATGAGACTCATTGCGGTGTTCCGCAAAAAATCGGCATAAAATCGGGACAAAACCCGGGCAAAAGCGGGACATCCCGCTGCGTATCGGGACAGAAATAGACAGATAAAGACGAAATATCGGATAGGAGTGAGATAAGTGGAGGAACTGACACTGCGGCAAATGCAGGAGGGCGCTCTGAACATTCTCAAAAAATTGGACGGCATCTGCCGGGAGCAGGGGCTGCGGTACTTCCTGTTTTATGGGACCCTCATCGGGGCCATCCGCCACAAGGGCTTCATCCCCTGGGATGACGACCTGGACGTGGCCATGCCCCGGCCGGATTTTGACAGGCTGGTGGAATATTGCCGCCGGCACCGGGAGGAGCTTCTGCCCATGCGCCTGATGACCGTGGACGACAACCCCCGGTATGTGTACCCCATCGCCCGGTTCAGCGACACCCGCTACCGGGTGAAGTACCAGGGCATCCGGGATTACGGCCTGGGCCTGTTTGTGGATATCTATCCCCTGGACGGCTGCGGAAACACCGAGGAGGAGGCCAAGGCCTGGGTGCAGCAGCCCATGCGGGACGTGAAATTCATCAACTGCTGCGCCGCCGAAAAGTTCACTCCCAGCCGCCGGGGCTGGCTTCACACCCCCGCCAAGCTGGCGGGCTTTGCCTGGGCCCGGCTCCACGGAAGCGCCCATTACATCCACCGCATCGAGGCCTGGGCCCGGCAGAAGGACTATGAGAAGTGCCGCTATGTGGGCTGCACCGTGTGGGATACCAACTGGAACATCGTGTTCCCGCGGGAGGAACTGGAAAAAACGCTGTATGTTCCCTTTGAGGATGGGGAGTTTCCCATTCCCGCCGGATATGACCGGATGCTGCGCCATACCTATGGCGATTACATGACGCCCCCGCCGCCGGAACAGCGGATCGGGCAGCATTTTTACACCGTATGGCCCAAGGAACAAGGGGCCGCGGAGGAACATAAGGAAGGAGCCATCTCATGAAAGGTATCGTTTTGGCCGGCGGAGCCGGCACGCGCCTGTATCCCCTGACCATGGTCACCAGCAAGCAGCTGCTGCCGGTGTATGACAAGCCCATGATCTACTATCCGCTGTCTACCCTGATGCTGGCGGGGATCCGGGATATCCTCATCATCTCCACCCCCACGGACCTGCCCAATTTTGAGCGCCTGCTGGGGGATGGCAGCCAGTTCGGCATTCACCTGAGCTACAAGGTGCAGCCCTCTCCCGACGGCCTGGCTCAGGCATTTCTGCTGGGCGAGGAGTTCATCGGCGACGACTGCTGCGCCATGGTGCTGGGCGACAACATTTTCTACGGCAGCGGCTTCCGGGCCCGCCTGAAGCAGGCGGCGGCGGATGCGCAGCAGGGCCGGGCCAGCATTTTCGGCTATTACGTCAATGACCCCGAGCGCTTCGGTATTGTGGAGTTCGACGAGAACGGCAAGGTCATCTCCGTGGAGGAGAAGCCCCAGCACCCCAAGAGCAACTACTGCATCACGGGCCTGTATTTCTATGACAACCGGGTGGTGGAGATGGCCAAGCGGGTGAAGCCCAGCGCCCGGGGCGAGCTGGAGATCACGGACCTGAACCGCTTCTATCTGGAGGACGGCACCCTGAACGTGCAGCTGCTGAGCCGGGGCTATGCCTGGCTGGACACCGGTACCATGGACTCTCTGGTGGATGCGGCGGACTTTGTGCGCACCATCGAGACCCGGCAGGGCTCCCAGATCGCGGCACTGGAGGAGATCGCGTTTACCGAGGGCTGGATCGACCGGGAGACGCTGCTCCAGTCCGCCCAGCGCTATGGCAAGTCCCCCTACGGCCAGCACCTGATGCATGTGGCTGAGGGCAAAATTCGATATTGATAGGTGATTTGCATGAAAATTCTGGATACGAAAATTCCCGAGGTAAAGATCATCGAGCCGGACGTGTTCGGCGACCACCGGGGCTGGTTCATGGAGACCTGGTCCCTGCCCAAGTATGAAGCCCTGCACTTCAACAGCATGCAGGACAACGAGAGCTTCACCGCTAAGAGGGGGACCCTGCGGGGCATCCACTTCCAGCAGGACCCCATGGCCCAGGCCAAGATCGTCCGGGTGGTGCGGGGCGCCGTTCTGGACGTGGCTGTGGATCTGCGGAAGGGGTCACCCACCTATCTGCAGTGGGTATCCGTGGAGCTCAGCGCCGAAAATAAGCGCCAGTTCTACATTCCCCGGGGCTTTGGCCACGGCTTCGTGACCCTGACGGACGACGTGGACTTCTGCTATAAGGCGGACAACCTCTATGACCATCCCAGCGACCGGTCCATCCGCTTCGACGACCCTGCCATTGGCGTGGACTGGGGCGTGACGGACCCCATTCTGTCCGACAAGGACAAAAACGCTCCGCTGCTGGCGGACAGCGACTGCAACTTCGTTTACGGAAAGGGAGAATGAGCCATGACCATTATCGTTACCGGCGGCGCCGGCTTTATCGGCAGCAACTTCGTGTTCCATATGCTCAAGGAGCATCCCGATTACCGCATCGTATGCCTGGACAAGCTGACCTATGCCGGAAACCTGTCCACCCTGGCTCCTGTGATGGACAACCCCAACTTCCGCTTCGTGAAGGCGGATATCTGCGACCGGGAGGCCGTTTACAAGCTGTTTGAGGAGGAGCACCCCGACATGGTGGTGAACTTCGCCGCCGAGAGCCATGTGGACCGCTCCATCGAGGACCCCGGTGTGTTTTTGCAGACCAACATCATCGGCACCGCCACCATGATGGACGCCTGCCGCAAATACGGCATCCAGCGCTATCATCAGGTGTCCACCGACGAGGTGTACGGCGACCTGCCCCTGGACCGGCCCGACCTGTTCTTTACCGAGGAGACGCCTATCCACACCTCCAGCCCCTACTCCAGCTCCAAGGCTGCCGCCGACCTGTTGGTGCAGGCGTATCACCGGACCTATGGCCTGCCGGTGTCCATCAGCCGCTGCTCCAACAACTACGGGCCCTATCACTTCCCCGAGAAGCTGATCCCCCTGATGATCGCCAACGCCCTGAACGACAAGCCCCTGCCGGTGTACGGCGAGGGCCTCAACGTCCGGGACTGGCTGTATGTGGAGGATCACTGCCGGGCCATCGACCTGATCATCCATAAGGGCCGGGTCGGCGAGGTGTACAACGTGGGCGGCCACAACGAGATGCGCAACATCGACATCGTGAAGCTGATCTGCAAGGAGCTGGGCAAGCCCGAGAGCCTCATCGTCCATGTGGCGGACCGGAAGGGCCACGATATGCGCTATGCCATCGACCCCACCAAGATCCACAACGAGCTGGGCTGGCTGCCGGAGACCAAGTTCGCCGACGGCATCAAAAAGACCATCGACTGGTACCTGAACAACCGTTCGTGGTGGGAGACCATCATCTCCGGCGAGTATCAGGACTATTACGAGAAAATGTACGGCAATCGCTGAGTGATGGAGGAGCAGAGAGTCAAGGCCGGGGCGGGGCCGATTCCGTCCGCCCATTTGGGCTTTGTGGACGCCACCAAGGGCCTGGGCATCCTGGCGGTGATCTGGGGACATATGGACTATCTGTGGAGCACCAGCTCCGTGTGGTTCTCGTCCTTCAAGCTGGCGGTGTTCTTTGTGGTGGTGGGCCTGCTGAAGGCGCGCCGCTATGAGGCCCGGGGACAGGAGGAGAGCTGCGGCGCCGTGTGGGGCAAGCGGCTGTATTCCCTGGTCATCCCCTATGGGGTGTACTCCCTGTTGGCCATTCTGGCGCACCTGGCCTTTGCGGCGGTGCGGCACCAGGGCATGCTGGAGGCCTTGCGGGGGGATATCTTCCTGACCATTACGCTGCGGGGCATCGCCACCCTCTGGTTCCTGCCCACACTGCTGCTGGCTGAGCTGCTGTTTGCGGCCATCCGGCCGGAGAGCCGGTCTAGGGCCGTGAAGCTGCTGCTGTGCATCCTGATGCCGGTGCTGCTGTGGGCGGTGTGCTGGTTCTATGAGGGGATGGACCTGCCGGAGGGGCTGCTGGCCCAAGCGGGGCAGAACCTGTTTGTGGTGGCGGCCAAGAGCGTCAGCGGGTGCTGGTTCATGCTGTGCGGCTATTACATCTATCGCCATCTGGACCCCAAACGGCTGAGCAGGCCGCTGATCCTGGTGGTGCTGCTGGCGGTGAACCTGGGGCTGTCGCTGCTGAGTCCGAAGCTGGATTTCAACTCCTTCCGGCTGGGGCGCTTCGGCCTGGTGTTCTACGTCAACGGCGTACTGGGCTCCGTGGCGCTGCTGGAGCTGCTGCGGTATCTGGAGGGGCGGATGTCTCTGCGGCCGCTGATCTGGTGCGGGAAGAACTCCATGTTCCTGATGGCCACGCATCTGCCCTGGTATATCGCGCCGGTGCTGGTGGCCGTGGGGAAGCGGTTCTATACCGCCGCGGCGCCGGATGTGAAGTATTTCCTGGTCATGCTGGCGGAGTTTGCCGCCCTGATGGCCATTGAGTTTGTGATGGTCCGGTGCAAAGAGAAGGTCAAAGCCGCCATGACCGGGCGCTGGGGAAAAGAGCGGCCCATCTGCAAGGCGGTCAAGTATCTGTAACGAGGAGGTTACAAGCAATGAAGGTATTGGTAACGGGCGTGGGCGGTCAGCTGGGCCACGATGTGATGAACGAGCTGGCCCGCCGGGGCCATCAGGGCGTGGGCAGTGACATCGCCCCGGTGTACAGCGGCATTGCAGACGGCTCTGCCGTGACGGAGATGCCCTATGTGCCCATGGATATCACCAATGACGCCCAGGTGCGGCAGGTGATGGACGATGTGCGGCCCGACGCCGTGATCCACTGCGCCGCCTGGACGGCGGTGGATCTGGCCGAGGACGCCGACAAGCAGCCCAAGGTACGGGCCATCAACGTGGACGGCACCGCTCATCTGGCGGCGGCGTGCAAGGCCCAGGACTGCAAGATGATGTACATTTCCACGGACTATGTGTTCAATGGGCAGGGCCAGACGCCCTGGCAGCCGGACTGCAAGGACTATCAGCCCCTGAACTACTACGGCGAGACGAAGCTGGGCGGTGAGCTGGCCGTCAGCTCTGCGCTGGAGAAATACTTCATCGTGCGGATCGCCTGGGTGTTCGGCCTGAACGGCAAGAACTTCATCAAGACCATGCTCCAGCTGGGCAAGACCCACGACAAGCTGCGGGTGGTGTGCGACCAGATCGGTACGCCTACCTATACCCTGGACCTGGCCCGGCTGCTGGCGGATATGATCGAGTCCGACAAGTACGGCTATTATCACGCCACCAATGAGGGCGGGTACATCTCCTGGTATGAGTTTGCCTGCGAGATCTTCCGCCAGGCGGGTCTGCCGGTGCAGGTGGACGCCGTGACCACCGCGGAATACGGCGCGTCCAAGGCGGCGCGGCCCTTCAACAGCCGGCTGGACAAGAGCAAGCTGGCGGAGAACGGCTTCACGCCGCTGCCGGACTGGAAGGATGCGCTGAGCCGGTATCTCAAGGAGCTCGGCACCAATCAATAAAAGAAAAACGCTGCCTGCTCAGCAGGCGGCGTTTTTTTTCGCTTTAACGGGGCTTTCCACCGGGGGGAAAATGCGGTATACTGTCAGATGAGAGTTTTTTGGGACAGCAGCCATGGTATCCTGCTGTCAGTGCGTCAGAAAGGAGGCGGGGCGGATGCTGTCTGTATGGGTAGGACGGGCCGGGTCCGGAAAATCCCGGCGGGTACTGGAGACTATGGAGAAAAACCGGGGACTGCGGCGGCAGGTGCTGCTGGTGCCGGAGCATATTTCCCACGAGGCGGAGGTGGACCTGTGCCGGGCCCTGGGGCCCACGGCGTCCCGGGATGCGGAGGTGCTGAGCTTCCGGAGCCTGTCGTCCCGGGTGCTGGCCGAAACGGGAGGGCTGGCGGAGTTTACCCTGGACAACGGGGGAAAGCTCCTGACCATGCGGCGGGTTTTGCAGGAGCTGGCGCCGGAGCTGCGGGTGTTCGGGCGGCCCAGTCAGCGGGCGTCGTTTCTGCGGCAGCTGACGGACCTGATGGAGGAGCTTTACGCCTATGAGATCGGGCCTCAGGACCTCTATGCACATGTAGAGGACCTGGAGGGCGCTATGGGCGATAAGCTGCGGGATATCGCGCTGCTGTATGCGGCGTATGATGCCCGGCTGCGCAACGGAGACATGGATGCCCGGTCCCGGCTCCAGAAGCTCCGGGAGCATCTGGAGCACAGCGACTATCTCCGGGGCTGCGATGTGTATCTGGACGGGTTTTCCTATTTCAACCGCCAGGAGGAGAGCATATTGGAGCTGGTGCTGCGGCAGGCCAGCAGCGTTACCGTGACCCTGCTGGGGGACCGGGGCAATGAACAGTTGTTTCAGAATGCTCTGCGCCAGCGGATGCGCCTGGAGCGCATGGCCCGGCGTGTGGGGCAGAGTATGGAAGTCCTGTGGTGCGAAAAGCAGGGGAGCGGCCCCTTGGATCACCTGGAGCGGCACTTTTTTGGCCGGGAGACGGCCTATGAGGGCCAGGCGGAGGGAATTCGCCTGTATCAGGCCGCCACGGCCTTCACCGAGGTGGAATGGGTGTCCCAGCAGCTGAGGCAGCTGGCGGCTGAGGGATACCGCTGGCGGGATATGGGCGTGTGCGCCCGGAATATGGAGGTTTACGGCCCACTGCTGGAGAGCGTGTTCCGCCGGGACGGCATCCCGGCCTATATCAGCCGCCGCAGCGATCTGCTGGAAAAGCCGCCCATCACCATGCTGTTGGGGGCCCTGGACGCCGTTACCGGCGGCTTTGACCGGGAGGACGTGTTCCGCTGCCTGAAGACCGGCCTGGGGGGCATTTCCCCGGATGAGTGCGATATTCTGGAGAATTATGTGATCGTGTGGGATATCCGGGGCGGCATGTGGCTGCGGGAGGGCGACTGGACCGCCAGCCCCGACGGCTACGGACGGGAGATGACGGAGACTGCCGCCGCACGGCTGCGGCAGGTCAATGGTGTCCGGCGGCGGGTACGTCTGCTGCTGGAGCCCCTGTATCAGGGGATGAAAACGGCATCATCCGCCAGGGACAAGGCAGAGTGCCTGTACACATTTTTGCAGGAGGCCGGTGTACCCCAGGCCCTGGAGGAAACCGCCGGGAAGCTGCTGGAGGAGGACCAGCCCCAGCTGGCGGAGGAATATGTGCAGCTGTGGGAGATATTCTGCGGGGTGCTGGACCAATTTGTGGAGATCCTGGGGGACACGGAGCTGACGGGTGAGGAGTTCGCGCGGCTGCTGCGGCTGGTGCTGACCCAGTACAGCGTGGGTACCATTCCGGCCACCCTGGACCAGGTGAAGGTCAGCGAGATCACCCGCAACGACCGGCACCGGGTAAGGTGCCTGTTCCTGCTGGGGGCCAACGACCACGTGCTGCCTATGCCGCCCAGCGGCCACGGCCTGCTGGACCCGGAGGACCGGGAGACCCTGCAGCAGCGGGAGATCCTGCTGTCGGACGCCGTGTTTGACCCGCTGGACAACGAGCTGCAGAATATTTACGCGTGCCTGGCCCAGCCCACGGAGCGGCTTACCGTCAGCTGGCCGGTGGGGGACATCAGCGGCGCTCAGCTGCGGCCCTCCTTCGTGGTGCAGCGGATGGAGAAGCTGTTTCCGGATCTGCACGTCCTGCGGGAGGACGGGGCCTACCGGCGGATGCTGCCTGCCACGGCTCTGGAGCTGGCCGGCAGCGACAGGGCACTGGAGCGGTATTTCCGGCAGCGGGGCGGCTATGACCGGGTGCTGGATGCCATGGACCGGGGCCGCGCCCTGGGCCGGGGGCGGCTGTCGCCGGAGGCGGTACAGGCCCTGTATGGGCGGTCCCTGCACATGTCGGCCTCCCGGATGGACCAGGTGAAGCGGTGCCACTTCGGGTACTTCATGCAGTATGGCCTGCGGGCCAGGGAGCGCCGACCGGCGGGCTTCGAAGCCCCGGAGATCGGCACGTTCATCCACTATTTATTGGAAAATGTGGCCCGGGAGGTAAAGAACCGGGGCGGCTGGAGCCAGGTGGGGCAGAAGGAGCTGCGCCGCCTGGTCCGGGAATACATAGACCAATACGCCCGGGAGGAGATCGACGGCTATCGGGAGAAAAGCGCCCGGTTCCGGTATCTGTTTTCCCGGCTGCGGACGGCGGCCTGCGCCATCGTGGAGGACATGGCCGGGGAGCTGGCCCAATCGGATTTTTCACCGGTGGCCTTCGAGCTGGGCTTCGGCGGCCGGGACGGACAGCTGCCCGCCGTTACCGTCACCGAGGGAGATGAGACCCTGTCCGTCAGCGGCAAGGTGGACCGGGTGGACGGCTGGCTCCACGACGGAAAGCTGTATCTGCGGGTGGTGGACTACAAAACCGGGAAAAAAGCCTTTGACCTGTCGGACCTGCGGTACGGCCTGGGCATTCAGATGCTCCTGTACCTGTTCACTCTGGAGAAGGAGGGCCGCAGCTATTTCGGCTATCCCATTGTGCCGGCGGGGGTACTGTATCACCCGGCCCGGGAGGTGATCCTGAAAAAGGACCGGGGCATCCAGCCGGAAAAGCTCCAGGCTGCCCTGCAGGAGGAGCTGCGCCGCAGCGGCATGGTGCTGGCGGACCCGGAGGTGCTGCGGGCTATGGAGCACAGCGCTCTGGAAGCACCCCATTATCTGCCCATTCGGGTGAAGAAGGACGGCTCCATTTCCGACGGCATCGCATCGGCGGAGCAGCTGGGGAAGCTGGGCCGGTATGTGGAGGACCTGCTGCACCAGATCGCCAGGGAGATCGGCTCCGGCAATATTGACGCCGACCCGGTGGCACGGGGACCCCAGGAGCGGGCCTGCGACCGCTGCGATTTTGCTGCGGCCTGTGCCTTCCAGGAGGGCCGGGGCGGCGATCGGGTGCGCTATATCAGAACTGTAAAGCCGGAGGAATTCTGGCAATTCGTGGACGCGGAAAATGGGAAGGAGGGGAGCACATGCCGCTGACGCCGCAGCAGGAAACAGCCGTATATGACCGGGGCGGAAGCCTTCTGGTGTCTGCCGCCGCAGGCTCCGGCAAGACGAAGGTTTTGGTGGAGCGCTTGTTTTCCTATATGGAGCAGGAGGGCTGTCAGGTGGACGACTTCCTGATCATCACCTATACCAAGGCCGCCGCAGCGGAGCTGCGGGGCAAGATCGCCCAGGAGCTGACCCGCCGGGTGGCGGACCGGCCCGGGGACAGCCACCTGCGGCGGCAGATGCTGCGGGTGTATCAGGCGGACATCAAAACCGTGGATGCCTTCTGCGCCGGACTGCTCCGCGAGAACGTGCATCTGCTGCCCCCAGTGGAGGAGCACAGCCTGACCCCGGATTTCCGGGTGCTGGACGAACAGGAGGCCATGCTGCTGCGGCGGCGGGTGCTGGACCGGGTATTGGAGGATTTTTACGCCCACATCGAGGAGGACGGCAACGCCCGCCAGCTGGCGGAGACCCTGGGAGCCGGACGGGATGACCGGGCGCTGGAGGCCCTGGTGCTGGACCTCCACGAAAAGACCCAGAGCCACCCGCACCCCCTGCGGTGGCTGGAGCAGCTGCGGCAGGGCTGGGAGGTCACCCCCCAGGAGCTGGCGGACACCGGCTGCGGCCGGTATCTCATGGAGGACGCCCTGCGCCGGGCGGACTTCTGGGCCCGGCGGCTGACCCGGGCCGTGGAGGATATGGCGGACTATCCCGCCGTGTACAAGGCCTACGGCCACCGGTTTCTGGAGGTGGCCCAGGGCCTGGAGGCCCTGCGGGACAAGGCCGCCGGCGGCTGGGACAGCCTTGCCCAGGGCGTGCCGTCCTTCCGGCGGATGGGCGTGGCCAAGGGGGAGGAGAACGCCGCCTGCCGGGAGCGGGCCAAGGCGGTGCTGGAGCAGGCCAAAAAGGCGCTGAAGGACATTCAGGCGATCTTTTCTGTGCCGGAGGCGGAGCTGCTGGAGGATCTGCGGCAGATGGCCCCGGCCATGCTGGCTCTTCTGCGCCTGACGGCACAGTTTACCCTGCATTATCAGGCGGAGAAGGTCCGGCGCAACGTGATGGACTTTTCCGACCAGGAGCACTATGCCATCGACCTGCTGACCGACGGCCAGGGACGGCCCACGGAGCTGGCAAAGCAGGTCTCCTCCCGCTACCGGGAGGTGATGGTGGACGAATACCAGGACAGCAACCAGGTGCAGAACTGCATTTTCCGGGCCCTGTCCGGGGAGGAGCGACGGCTGTTCGCCGTGGGCGATGTGAAGCAGAGCATTTACCGGTTCCGGCTGGCGGATCCCACCATTTTCCTGGAGAAATACCTGTCCTACCGCCCGGCGGCGGAGGCGGAGGAGGGCCAGCCGCGAAAGGTACTGCTGAGCCGGAATTTCCGCTCCCGGCGGGAGGTGCTGGACGGCACCAACTTTGTGTTCCGGGCCATTATGTCCCGGGAAATGGGGGAGATGGACTACGGCGACGACGAGCAGCTGTATTTCGGCGCGGAGGCGGCGTACCCGCCCCGACCGGGCATGGAGCCGGAGCTGCACCTGATCAGCGTGGAGAATACGGAGGAGGAAACCTTCGACCGCACGGAGGTGGAGGCCCGGTTTGTGGCCCGGCGCATCCGTCGGCTGCTGGACCAGGGCTTCCCGGTGCAGGGAGAGGACGGACAGCCCCGGCCTGTGGAGCCGGAGGACATCGTCATTCTCATGCGGTCCCCCCGGGCGCGTCTGGCGGCCTATACGGCGGCCCTGCGGCGGGAGAACATTCCCTGCACCAGCGGGGAGAGCGAGGCGTTTTTCAGCACGCTGGAGGCGGCGGTGATGGTGTCGTTTTTGCAGATCATCGACAATCCGCGGCAGGATGTGCCGCTGATCGCCGTGCTGCGGTCGCCGCTGTTTGGCTTTTCCCCGGACCGGCTGGCCCAGATCCGGGCGCTGCAGCCGGAGGGGGATTATTACGATGCCCTGTGCCTGGACGACGGCGCGGACACGGCGGACTTCCGGCGGCTGCTGGAGGAGCTGCGGCTGGCGGCCCGGGACATGACGGCAGACCGGCTGCTGTGGAAGCTCTATACCCAGTGCCACGCCATGGCGGTGTTCGGGGCCATGGAGGGCGGCGCGGCCCGGAAGGAAAACCTCATCGCCCTGTATACCTACGCCGGGCAGCAGGCGGCGGCGGGACGCGGCGGCCTGTTTGACTTCGTGACCCAGCTCCACGACCTGTTGGAGGAAGGACGTCAGCCGCCTATCTCCACCCAGGCCACCGGCAGCGGCGTGCAGATCATGAGCGTCCATCGGTCCAAGGGACTGGAGTTCCCGGTGGTGATCCTGGCGGACCTGCACAAGCGCTTCAACGCCGACGACTTCCACCGGCCGGTGCTGGTGCATCCCCAGCTGGGGCTGGGCACCGAGCGGGTGGACCGGCAGCGGCGGATCCGGTACGATACCGTTACCAAATCTGCCGTGGCGGCGGCCCTGACCCGGGAGAGCAAGGCCGAGGAAATGCGCATTCTGTACGTGGCCCTGACCCGGGCCAAGGAGAAGCTCATCTGCGTGGACTGCATGTCCCACGCCCGGAAACGGGCGGCGGACCTGGCAGTGCTGGCGGAGATGCCCGCGCCGCCGGAGGCGGTGGCCGGGGCAAAATGCCCCGGGGACTGGCTACTGCTGCCGCTGCTGTGCGCCCCGGAGGGGGAGCCCATCCGCCGCTGGGCGGAGACGGAGCCCCAGACCCTGACAGGCGCCGGAGGCGGATGGCAGGTGCAGGTGTGGGAAAATCCCGTGGCGCCGGCTCTCCGGGAGCGGGACAGCACGCCGGAGGAGGCGCGCGAAAGCGGCCCTGTGGAGGTCCGGGAGCTGGACTATCCCCACCCGGCAGCCTGCCGCATTCCCACCAAGGTCACGGCCACCCAGCTGAAGGGCCGGGAGCTGGATGAGGAGATCGCCCAGGGTACCGTCCGCCGGGTGCGTCAGGTGCAGGTGGAAACGCCGCGCTTTCTGATAGGGGAGCGGCCTTTGTCCGCAGCCCAGCGGGGTACGGCCATGCATCTGCTGATGCAGTATCTGGACCTGAGCGGCCCGGAGCCGGAGAAGCAGGTGCAGGCCCTGCTGGCCCGGCATCTGCTGACGCCGGAGCAGGCGGCGTCCCTGGAGCTGGAGCAGGTGCGCCGGTTCCTGGCTTCGCCTCTGGCGGAGCGCATCCGCCGGGCGGGGGAGGTGTACCGGGAGTACCGGTTCTCCCTGCTGCTGCCGGCGTCGCTGTATGATCCGGAGGCGGAGCCGGAGGATGAGCTGATGCTCCAGGGCGTGGTGGACTGCGCCTTCCGGACGGAGCAGGGCTTGGTCATTGTGGACTTCAAAACGGACCGCATCCTGCCCCAGGAGGCCGCCCAGCGGGCAGAGCTGTATCGCCCCCAGCTGACGGCCTACAGTCAGGCCCTGAGCCGGGTGCTGGAAGCACCGGTGGCGGAGCGGGTGCTGTATTTCTTCGGCCCCGGATGCCAGGTGACGCTGTAATGGCTTCATCTCCGCTATTTCCGGCGGCGTGTTCGTAGTGGGCCTGGTGCCGGAGCTGTGTCTGCCCAGGGATCCCAAGCGCTATGAGATCCGATAAAATTTGAAATTTTTTCCGGCTTTGCGCCGCAGACTGCTGTCTGCGGCGCTTTTTTTGCCTGCGGCGGAAATGCATCCTATATTTAGCGGACATGAAAGCCGGGCGATTCGCGCAAAGTAACTCTGTCGCCGGCGACAAAATTCAAAAACAGGGGTGATCGCATGTATGAAACGCAAAAAAAGCGACGCATACGCAGGCCGGCCGCATGGCTGCTGGCCGTGCTGCTCACCGGGGCCCTGTGCTGCCAGACGGTATGGGCCGACCAGCGCACCTTGATCCCTGTGGGGAAGGCGGTGGGCATCAAGCTGTTTGCCGATGGCGTGCTGGTGGTGTCTACCTCCAGCGACGGTCCGTGCCCGGCCCGCGACTGCGGCATACAGGAGGGGGACCTGATCGTCAGCTGCAACGGCGAAAGGATCACGTCCGCCGAGGATTTGCAGGCCCTGCTGCAGGCCGCCGGCGGAACGCCTGCAGCCGTGGGCCTGCGCCGGGACGGCAAAAGCCTTACCGTCACCGCCGTGCCGGTGCAGGCGGAGGATGGCTCCTGGCGTCTGGGCGCCTGGACACGGGACTCTATGGCGGGCGTGGGGACGCTGACCTTCTATGACCCGGACACCGGCGCCTATGGCGCTCTGGGCCACGGCATCACCGATACGGACACGGCCCAGCTGATGCCGCTGTCCAGCGGTTCCATTATGGAGACTACCGTGAAGGCCGTGAAAAAGGGACAGAAGGGCGACCCGGGACAGCTGAAGGGCGACTTCACCGTGCAGCACGATGTGGGCACCGTGTCCGCCAATACCAGCGGCGGCATTTTCGGCACTGTGGCAGAAGGCGGCTTTGTATCCGGCGCGGCACTGCCGGTGGCCCGGCGCAGCGAGGTGACCACCGGCCCCGCTGTTATTTTGTCCACCATCTCCGGAGATGATACCCAGGAATACACTGTGGAGATCGTGCGGCTGTGCCCCGCAAACCGGGACGGCCGGGACCTGCTGCTGAAGGTCACGGACCCCCGGCTGCTGGAGGCCACCGGAGGCATTGTCCAGGGCATGTGAGTGTGTTATAATTGGGACAACACGGGAAAAGCTTGATTTCAAGCGGGTTTCCGGTGCTTGTCCAACTTTTCATTGACCACGAAAACAGGACCACATTCTGCGCAGATGTGACGGACAAAAATGCTGTGAACTCTCGGATCCGGAGTTTTTCGGCAGTTAACAGCGGACGCAGGCAGAAAGGAGTCATATTCAATTTAATCGCCGCCTGGCGACTGCCGCACTAAGACCGATGGGGTATAAGCTGCCCATCGGTCTTTTTTGTTATTCCAAGGAAGGAGGCGCTGATGCTGAAATGGGGTGCAGTTCAGGATGGCACTTCTTTTCCGGAATTCAACCATGCGAGACTATTGGAAACCTGGAAGCTGCTTTTGCAATTTGTCGGAAAGCAACAAAAAAGCAAAAATTGAAATCCATCGCTTTATATAGCATTGCGTTTTTGCAAGAGAAATGATAGTATACTCTAAACAGCCAAGACCGACTGTTCCTATTTTCGGAGCAAATCCTGTTGATAAATGCACATTCGGAATCGTCTTGCCGAGAAACAAATACAATTGCCAAGAAATATTCCTTGATTGCAGGAGAAAGCGAGAGATTTCCCCTATGAAACGGAATACGAAACAGCTGATCCCCATGATCCTGGTTTTTACAATCATTGCGGCGGCCTATTCCTGCCGGATGCTGGCCATGCTCGACATCGGCGGCGTTTGGATGAACTATATCCGCGCGGCGCTGTATTTGCTGCTGTTTTCCCTGTGGGGCTATTCCATTGACCGGCGCATTATACAGAAGCAGGCACTGCACTGCCTGCGTCTGACCGCGGCGCTGATGCTGGTATGGCTTATTTTGCGCACGCTGAAATATGAGTTTGTCACCGACCTGACAGTGGCACGGTACATTTGGTATCTCTATTATTTGCCCATGCTGTTTATACCGCTGCTGGGAGTGTATATTGCGCTGTCTCTGGGGAAATCAGAGGAATACCGTCTGACCGAAAAGGCCGGCTTTCTGGTCGCCGTGCCGGGCATACTGTTTTTGCTGGTGATTACCAACGACCTGCACCAGCAGGTGTTTGCATTCAGCAGCGGTGTGCCGGACGTGCCGGACAATTATGGCTATTCCCACGGCATTTTTTACTTCTGCAGCATGGGCTGGATGGTTGCGTGCATGATTTTTTCCCTTGCCCTCCTTTTGAAGAAAAGCCGCGTCCCCAGCGGCAGCAAAAAAAGGATCAGGCCGTTTGTGATAGCCTGTATAACGGTTTTGTATGGGCTTTTGTATCTGTCGGGCCTGCCGGCCATACGCCGGTGGCTCGGGGATATGAATGTGACATTTTGCCTTTTATATGCGGCGATTTATGAAAGCTGTATACGCTACCGGATGATACCGTCCAATACGGGCTATGTGGAGCTGTTCGAGGCGACAACGCTGGCGGCGTGCATTGCGGATCGCAGCGGGAATATCGTTCTCCGTTCCCGGGCCGCAGGGGAGGGGATGGTTTGCCCGATGGAGGGCGTTCCGCTCATCCGGCCCAACGGAATACGCATTTCCTCGGCGCCCATCAGCGGCGGCTATGCCGTATGGCAGGATAATGTGCGGCCGCTGACGGAGCTGCGCGCAAGACTGAGCGAAAACAAGACCAAAATCAACAGCAACAAAGAGAAATTACGGGAGGCTTATATCATACAGAAAAAGCTGCTTGAGCTGACGGAAAAAAACCGTATTTACGACGAGATGGAGGCAAGGTACGGAGATCAGATCACCAGAGTCGGGCAGCTGCTGCGGCAATGCCAGGGGGCCGCACCCGAGGAAATACAAAGCGCACTGAAAAGGATCCTGCTGCGCGGCACTTACATTAAGCGCAGCGCCAACCTGTACTTTCTCAGCCAGGAATATGAGCTTCTGCCGCAGCAGGAGCTTCGGCTGACCATAGACGAGGCGGTGCGGGTGATAAACGTTTGCGGCACGGAATGCAGCGTGGTCTACCACACGACCGGGCCTATGCGCGCAACAGAGGTGGCGCGGCTGCTTGACCTTTTGAAGGTCGTGACGGAAGCGGCGATAGGCGGGCTGTATTCCCTGTTTATTTCCGTGTCCGACGGCGAGATGGATCTGTCGGTGGAGTGTGCTGCCGAGCTGTCCTTTTTGGCTTCTCCGGATGTGACGGTTCAGCAGGAGGACGGCTTGTGGCTTGTGCGCACAAGGATAGGAGGCGGGAGCGGTGCTTAGAATTAAACACCTGGGCTTTAATGCCATCAAGGAAAGCTTTGACCGGCTTCCCACAGGCGTGTGTTTTTTTGACCGGACGGGCAGCATCGTCCTGTGCAACCGGCAGATGTATCAGCTGAGCCGATTTCTGCTTGACAGCGATATGCAGTATCTGGGCGAGGTCCAGGAGGCGCTGTCTGCCCCGGGAGGGGGCATTGTGCGGATCCCGGATATAGACAACACCTATCGGTTTCCGGACAAAACCGTGTGGAGATTTGAAAAAACGGAGGTCACCGACCGGTACGGGACGAGGTATATACAGCTTACCGCCGCCGATGTTACCGACCTGCAGCGCGCCTTGGTACAGCTTACCGCAGACAGCAAGAAGCTGCAGGAGGATGCGGAAAAGCTGAAGCAGCTTTCCGATAATGCAGGGGACCTGGCCCGGGAGAAGGAGCTGCTGGACGCGAAATCCGCCATGCACGACGGTCTTGCCGCCTGCATTACACTGACGAAGCAGTACATAACAGGGGAATTTGACGGTATGGATCCGGGCGTTGTATGCCGTGAATGGGAGAAGGTCATTGCCTTCCGGGATACGATCCGCCTGCCGGCCAGGAAAAAGCTGCTGGACAGCGCCAAGGCCAGCGGTGTGACCGTGCGGATAAGAGGTCAGGAGCCCACGGACGGGGAGGCGGAGCTGCTGTACACGGCTATGCAGGTCTGCCTGAACAACGCCATTCAGTATGCCAAGGCCACGGAGATTTCCGCAAATATTTGGGAAAACGAGAGCAGCTATACGGTGGTGATACGCAATAACGGCAAGCCGCCGGAAAAGGAGATCACCGAGGGCGGCGGACTTACCAACCTGCGCCACCGGATCGAAAATTCGGGAGGGAAGATGACGGTGCAGAGCCTGCCGAGGTTTTCTCTGGCAATCGAGATACCAAAATCCGGGAATTCGGGGGTGAATAACCTGTGACTATGAGAAAAATACTGATCGTGGAGGATCAGGCACTGGCGAGAACCTATCTGTGCGCCTGCGTGGAAAAATGCGCGGACTGCCAAGTGGCGGGCACGCTGTTCCGGGCTGACGCGGCTCTTCAGCGCTGCAATGAGGGGCCTATTGATCTGATTCTCATGGACATATGCACCGAAAGCGACTCGGACGGACTGGCCGCAGCCGAATCCATTAAGAAGATCTACCCGCAGATAAAAATCGTTATGGTGACCTCTATGCTGGAGGGACGGTTTCTTGATCGGGCCAGAAAGATCGGGGCAGACAGCTTCTGGTATAAGGACTCCCCTTCCGGCGACCTTGTGGGTGTGATCGAGGGAACCCTTTCCGGAAAGCACTTCTGGCCGGACGGCGTGCCCAGTGTCCGGCTCGGCAATACGCTCTCCTGCGAGCTGTCCGACCGGGAGATAGAGACCCTGCGCCTGCTCTGTGAGGGAAAAACCAATGCCGAGATCGCCGTAAAGCTGAATGTGGGCGAGTCCTCGGTGCGGACCTATATTAACCGTATGCTGGAAAAAACCGGCTACACAAACCGCAACCGCCTGATGATCGCAGCCGTGGGCAAACGGATGGTCGTGCCCGGCTGCTGGATCGAGGAGCAGGAAGAAAACCGGTGAAAAAGTGAACAAGACAGCGTGCCGAAAAACCCTTTTCGACACGAAAAATTACCCGACTTTCAAAAGGTCGGGTATTTTTTTGCGAAAAACGGGCGCTTGTTCACAATTTGTTTACAATTAAAGGGGCATTTGTCCTCACTTTTGAGGACAGACAGAGCCGGCGATCCTTGCTACAATAAAGTCATAAAGTAGGGCGGAGCAGCTCCGTCCTATGTATCACGAAAAAGGAGGGATGGTTCGATGAAGAAAATCGTGGTCGATATGCAGAATTTTCTGTTTGCCGATTCCATAGCGACTGCTTTCAAGAATTCGGACTATGACATTGCTGTGGTTCGTGCGGAGTCTCCACGAGATACCATCGAACTGTGCCGAGTGTTCAAACCGTTTGTCCTTTTAATGGAGGTTACCGCCTATACCCCGTGGCTGCTTTGCGAGAGGATGAAGCTGCGGGATGAAGTAAAGACGGTGTGCCCGGATTGCAAAATTGCCCTCATCGTGGATTCCAACACCGAAAAACAGGCGGCAAAGGACATCCGGGAGGCCAAGAAAAATGGTATCATCGACCAGTTTTTCTACGGGTCGATGACCGCTGAATACCTGATGGATCAGATTTACGCGATGTAAGGACGACATAAGAAAGGTGAGGTGAAGCACAGTGAAAAAAAGAAAATGGCTTAGCCTTCTGCTGGCAGTGATAATGCTCGTATCAGCAGTGCCCTTCTTCCCGGTGACGGCCGATGCAGCAGATGGCACGGTGGAGGTTTCTACCTGGGCGGAGCTAAAAAAAGCGCTGGACTACACGACAAATTGCTCGGTGGTGAAGGTGGTTAAGGACATCGAAACAAAGTCTCTGAACGGACACACCGGTCTGCATCAGGACAACATCATCTTCATGTCGATGGCCATGGACAAGGTGCTGGATCTGAACGGACACACCGTCAATGCGTATGCGAAATACTATTCGGAGGTTGCGCAGGGGTATCTGATCAATATATGTGATAAGGATGCCCGGCTGACCATCCGCGACAGCGTGGGGGGCGGCGCCCTGATCGGCGAGTTTAATCAGGAATTCTACTATGAGTTTATCAATGTGAGTGAAGGCACGCTGGTGATGGAGAGCGGCACGGTCAAGATGCTGTGTCCCTCTAAAGATGATCAGTATCTGAAGTGCGCCATCGGTGTATCCGGTACGGCGGTCTTTAACGGCGGTGAGGTGCTGACGCAGGTGACCAGTCCCGGGGGCGAGAGGGAGGAGCGGTATTTTTCCCGTCGCCTGCAGGCCATTCGGGGAGAAGCAGGCGGCAGCGTCACCATCAACGGCGGCACCTTCGACCGGGTGGTTCTGCACAGCGCCCCCACACCGGAGAACCGGGGAAAGTATGAGCTGGTGGTCAACGGCGGCTTTTTCCGGCAGTCCATCGCTCTGATATTGGTCGGCGATGTCTATGCCAGCAATTTCGATCATCTGCCCATGCAGATCAACGATGCGTATTTCATGCGCAGCACCGATAAGCTGGACCCGTGCCGTCTGGCGATAAGCGGGAGGATGCAAAGTTTTTATGACAGAAACTGGGATTACCGGTTACTTTATAACGATATTCCGGGCGCGACTTTCGATGATGCACTGAGTATGATGGATGATCTAATACCGCACCTTATCAGTGAAAACGGCGCGGTCTTTACCGATGTGCACGACGGAAACTGGTATGTGCGGGGCAATATGCGCCAGTCGGTTGAAAACGGCGGGCCGACCATGGCTTTCCAGGGTACGTCGCTGGGTATTCAGGGCAGCATAGCCAAGGTGATCTCCAACGCCTACGGCGTGAAGGAGGTTCTGCTGGATGGCGAGCCCATGGCCTGCGGCGAGCGAGGCTTCAGCGCACCTCAGGTGGATACCACCGCAGAGAATGAGCACAAGGTGACGTTTGTTATGTGTCCGATTTCCCCCATGCTGCGTGCGGTCGGATACAGCTATCCCTACGGAGCCGGGTATGGATCCAGCTATGTACGGCTGGTCGTCGAGGATATAAAAGGGCAGGATACTCATCATTACGAGTTCTCGGACAACGAGGATAAGCCGTTTTCGTTGAGTTACACCATCAATGAATCCAATGTGGATACACTGACCACCATGGAGCTGCAGTATACCCTTATGCTGACGGCAAACGGGGAAAGGAAGCCGGTTATGCACGGCTACAAAGGTGCCAAGGTGGCGCAGTGGGTGGATCGGACGAAGGCCATCGACACCGTCTATCTGGATATCAGCCAGCCTCTGGTGCAGGGGGATTACACCAGCGGTGCCTTCACTGTGGATGAGAGTGCGCCCTATACCATCGAGGATAGGCAGGGCTACTGGGAACATGAGGATATCTGGGACCTGACCGGAAATGGCAGTGTTCCCGCGATCTTGGGGGATCAGTATTATCGCTTCATCCGTGTGTACCTCAAGGACGGCTATGAGGGGTATAAATTCGATAAGAAAAACCCGCCAAAGATCAAGATCCGGGGTCTCAACCGGGAATGTGACAGTATAGATGTTCGTGTCGCCAATGATGAAAGGTCCCTGAGTGTGTCCCTGGCCTCCCGTCCCTCCGAGCTGATTCAAAACGCCTGGGGTACCGTTACCGGACTGCGGGCGGGAAGCTTGGTCGATGGAGTGAACATCAGGCCGAAGGACAGTTACTTTGATTTTGAGATAAAGGAGATCCAGCGAATCAAGAACGGAGTTGTTTACAGCACCAGCCCCAATGAGGTGATTGATCCCGACTATACCTATCGGATCAAGCTGGTGGGCACGGGCAAACAGGGAATGACATTCCACAACGGTCCGTGGCGGTATGATTACACATTTCACTATTATCTCAACACGAATGTCAAGCTGCGGATGTACAGTGATCTCAACATTGCAGAAAATTATCTTGAAGTGCCGTATGATGCATCCGCCCAGGCATACGTAATAGATTTGGTACCGGAACCGGATGTGATTAATTATGACTATCTGTCTTTGGGCGTGCCACTTCCGTGGGCGGGCGAAAGACCGATATATAACAATAATCTGGTTACGGGACTGCCGGGCGGCGTTTCGGTTGTAAACTATACATGGTATGCTTCCGCTACGGGGGAGCGGATTCAGGCTGATATGACCTTTATCGCAGGCAGAAGATATCACGTAAACGTGATTTTACAGTGCGAAGAGGGCTATTACATAGCTGACGACGAGGAGCTGGATGCTTATGTGAACGGGGCAAAAGCGTATATAAGCGCGCAGGACGGGGACAGAACAACTCTTACCGTAGGATACTCCGTTCCCGTTGCTTCGGGTGTACACGGTCAGGCGGTGAGCTTCCGCGATGGCAGCGATGTGACCGTTTCCCTGTTTGCCGATGGCAGCGCAGAGCCCAAGTACACCGTATCGGTGCCGGGGGGAACAAAAGACAGCTCCGGACAATACACCACCACCTACGACATTCCCGAGGTTGCTCCCGGTACCTATACCATGCAGGTGTCGAAGAAGAATCATGTCACCCGGGAGTACACTGTGACGGTGAGCGGCGATGCGGTGACGCAGGATGCGAAGATACATCTGATGGGCGATATCAACGGCGACGGCAGAATCGGTATCGGTGATATCAATAAAGCAAACCTTCACGCAAAGGGAAAAAAGATATTGCTTGGGTATGAACTCGCCTGTGCAGACGTCAACGGCGACGGCAGAGTGACGATCAGTGATGTTAACAAGCTGAGTCTTCACAATAAGGGAAAGTCCCTTCTGTGGTAGTCCAACCGGCTTGTCTTAATGCCAATGCGCCTGCCCTATACGCCATATAGGGTAGGAGCTGCGGTTTAAGAATAAAAAATGCAGAGCAATCTGCACCGCCGCTCTTCGGAACTAAGCGAGACTTCGGAAGCGGTGCGTAAGAAATGTCCCGCAAATCTATTTCCAAAGGAGGAGCTTGGTCATGAACAAGCGAATCACATCCCTACTGCTCAGTTTCGTCATGATTTTTGCGATGTTTGCAACTGCGGCACCGGTATCAGCAGAGCCTGCGACATCGACATTTACCTTCACGGTCGAAGCTGACAAAACAACAGCGGGCCCCGGAGATACTGTCACGTTTACCGTTTATATACAGCAAACAGGTACGATGACTTGTTTCGCGGGCAAACTTGGCATCCCGTCCGGCTTAACATACGTCGTGGATAGCGGTGCTCTTACGGAGGGTATCCAGGAGAAACTTGGCCGGGACGAAGTTGCCTGGACCCAGGATCCCTATAAGCTCTTGAGCGCATTTGGCGCAGAGGATTTCACCGGGACAGATAAGATTGCAGTGATGACATTTCAGTGCACAGTGGATAACGATACTGCTGCGGGAAATTATGAGGTAACTCTGCTTGAACTTGAAGCGGACGGCGGTTCTACTGAGAACTACGAAACCAAAAATCCCACATGCATCCCTGCGACCATCACTGTCGCTGCCGCCCCGAAGCCGGCAACCGGTATCTCTCTTAACAAGAGCGAGCTGACGCTGACAGTCGGTGCAGTGGATGACAGCCTGAAAGCGACGGTCACGCCGGCCGATTCTACCGACACGGTGGTATGGTCTTCTGACAAGCCCGCTGTTGCTACCGTCGATCCCGCCACGGGCAAGGTGACCGCCGTAGCCCCCGGTGAAGCGATCATTACCGCAACGGCAGGAACAAAAACGGCCACCTGCAAGGTGACGGTAAACTGCGGTCACGACTCCTTCACCCTCTTCCCGGAGAAGGACTCGAACTGCACCGAGAAGGGCTGGGACGCTTATAAGAAGTGCGATCTCTGCGGCAAGCTGTTTGACATGAGCGATAATCCCCTTACCGGGATCCCGTACAGGGCTACCAACGACGATCATGATTTCAACACTTCTGAGTGGGGATACAAGGAGGCCGACGGCCACGCCCATGTTTGCAGACGCAACGCGGCGCACCATGATACCGTAATGCCTCACACGGCAGGACCTGCCGCAACGGAAACCACACCGCAGACCTGCACGGAGTGCGGATTTGTGATGCAGGCTGCAACGGGCCATGTCCATGCCGACCATCTGACCAAGGTGGACAAAGTGGACGCTACCTGCACCGCTGACGGCAACAAGGAGTACTACCAGTGCACCTGCGGCAAGTTCTTCGAGGATGCCGCCGCCGCTACGGAGATTACCGACCACAGCAGTGTAGTGCTTCCCAAGACGGGTCATAGCTACACCGTGCAAAACAGCGATGAAGCTCACAGAAGATCCACCGCTGCAGATTGCCGCGAGTTTGACACCTATTGGTACACCTGCGCCAATGACGCAACCCACAGCGCCAAGGATGATGCCGCCGCTGCGGATAAGTTCTATAACGGCAAGCAGGGCGCTCATGTTTACGGCAGTGAGTGGGTCGATTGCGGGGAGACCGGTCACGCCCACAAGTGCCAGTATCACGATGCCTATGATGCAGTGCAGCCCCATACGCCCGATCATGAGGGCGGAGCGACCTACGATTACGCTGTGAAGTGCACCGACTGCGGCCGTGTGCTTGAGCCCCAGCGGGAGAACGGCAGCATTCGCGTTGAGGTCCCCTTCAAGCTCACTGTGAAGAAGACCGGCGAAATGGATCCCGGCCAGAAGACCTTCAAGTTCGCTATTGACAGATTCGGCGCCCCCACCGTCTATACGCTGGTGCAGGATACCGTGGAGACCAATGGCGAAAAGACCTATGAGGGTAAGTTCATTTTCACCATCAGTGAGGATCAGGCCGGCAATCTGTCCGAGGGCTTCGTTATCCACCAGGTCAAGGGCAATGCTGCGGGCTGGACTTACGATGAGAGCATCTTCTACGCCATGCCTCTGTTTGTCGACAGCTATGACAGCGTTCGGGGCTGGGCCTTCTTCAAGTTCGACGAGAAGGGCGAGCTGGAATACAACGATCCCATGGAGGAAATCGGCTTCACCAACAGCTATAGCGCCAAGAAGCCGGTGACGCCTCCTGCGCCGGAACCCCCCGAGAAGCCGGTGACGCCTCCTGCGCCGGAAACCCCCAAGACCGGCGACGGCAGCATGATCGCTTTCAGCATCGCGATGGCGATCGTATCCGGTGCGGCTCTGATGGGAGCAGCTCTGTATTCCCGCAGAAGGAGCAGATAAACCACCTAACCGAAAAATCGTGCTAAAGGATTGAAGCAAAGGGCGGGACGGAAGCCATCCGCCTCCGCCCTTTCGCTTTTCCAAAGAAAATCAAGCAGTTGGTTTTCTTTGGAAAGGTAATGTCATACAGCAATCCGCTAAGGTGCTCGGCTTCAAAAACCATCTGGACTTTGTAAAGGAGGAAAAGAGATGAAAACAAGTAAACGAAATCGATGGCTCAGCTTTTTGCTGGCGCTGATCATGCTGGTGGGCTTGCTGCCGCTTTCTGTGCTGTCGGTGGGCGCTGAAAGCGGCGGCGAGGAGACGACCGGCGCCAATCGGGGCGCAGCGCAGGCCTCTTCGTCGGCGTATCCCACGCTGACCAATTTGGTCGAGGGAACGGAGATAATCTACGGTCACGTCTATTTTTTCTATAAAAACGGCAAGGTGGAGAGACGTTCGGTCATTATAGACCCGGAGGACTGCCGGTATAACACGAACTTACGCGAAGGCTATAAGAGCGAAACAGGCCTTCAGCGGGTCGTGTCATACGATAACGGCATTCTTATGTATTGGACGCGTTTTGAGAATGATTTCCTGGATCTTTCGGGGCTTGAGGGTCGGTCTCTGACGCTGGTTCTGTTCGACGATCTGAAGCTATCCGCCCTATATGCCCCCGGCGTCGATCTGAGGCTGATGGTGACCGACGGCGTCAATGTCACCTTCCGCCACAGCACCCGGTATAAGAACAAGACCGCCTACTGTCCCCAAAACGGTGCAACCGGCGCGGTGATCGATCTGGCGCAGTCGGAGGGAAGCTTGAACGGCTGCGGCACCTTTGAGCTGTGCGGAAACGGGAAGCTGAGTATCGTTACGACCAGCGCCCCCAGGAAAACCAGCCCCGACTATGCCATCGTGGCGAAATACACATCGGTTCTGGAGGATGCTGCGCTGAGTATCGTCTGCGGCAACAGCCACAGAGACGTGAGTTCCCTGATTCAGACGATCACACTCACCATCGACACCACCAGAGATGTTTCCCTTTCTATCAAAAATCCCCGGACCAACGCCGCCGCTTGGAGCTGCCATATGAACAACTTCAAGCTCGTCAACGCAAAGAGCCTGAATGTCTATGTGCAGCGGGGCTCCGGCGGATGGATCTTATTCGGCAACAACGGCGAAACCGACCCGGCGAAGGTGTTTAAGAATTACAGGAACATCGGTAAGATCGGCAGGGAATGGTATATAGCCGGAAGAACCAACAGCGGCTATACTCTCACCCTGGATCGCAGAGACTACATGCCGCAGATACGCTTCAACCTCAACTCCCAGGAGGTGAAGGGGGGGCAGACGGTGCGGGGCCTGAAGGCCGGCCTGGGCTATGAGATGTCTGCGGATATTGTGTATATGCCCCAGTGGATGCAAAAGCTGAGGGATGCAGGCAGAGTCAGGTTCTATTTCTACGGCCTCCTGTGCAAGCCGGGTCAGCAAGAGGGCTATGAAGAAGACCCCTATGCGTATACGTATGATTTTTATGTGGACCGCACCGGAAAACACAGTGTAGAGTTCTACTGGGCCTGCAGGCCGTCGATAGATAGTAACTATGTTAGACCGATGACAGAAGCGAGTGTCCTTTATCAGACACACATCGAATTTGATGTGCAGATGAACGAATCGGTCAGCGGCAAACAATACATAAATAATGTTCAGCTTCTGCAGGCGGGGGGCGAATTTACCGAAGCAACCAACGCCACCCACAAGATTTCCCTGCATCCGGCTACATTGGCGAAATGCTATACCGACGACTCATATTCAACTGGTATCCCCTCCGAGTGGAGATATCTGGCCGATGAGGATGCGTATATTATGTACTTCTGGGTAAGACCACGGCACGGATACGAGTTTACCGATTCGACTGCGACGGCAGACAACGGAGTTACTCTGAATGTGCAGCATACAAAGGTTACAAGGAGGTCATTCACCAAATATGACAAATACCTCACTGTCAACCTTGTGGCAAAGCGGAAGCTGACGGATGTGCGCGGTACGCTCAAGAATTTCCGTCTCGGCATTGACGCCGGGTTTACGGAGATCGTATCGAATGAACCGAAAAAGTATTCTTTCCAGGATACGGTGGTATACGATCCCGGCTATGGCAACTCCTACGGCGTAGAGGCCGGTCAATTGCGTGAAGGCGATACGTGTTATGTCTACTTCGACGTAAAGCCGGGGGTTGGGTATTATCTCCCCGAGAATGCTTCGGTAAAGGTGATCCTGCCCGCAGGCTACAGAGCCAACGGGATATTCGACTCTGCGGAAACATACAGCACAGTCTATAAGGGCGATTGGTACGACTATTCACCGATAGGACGGAAATACCGGGTCTCTCAACTGTTGGAGCCGAACAGCGAGGGAGTGAAATACGGGACCGATATCCGCGTACAGGAGCCTAAGGCGGGGGACTGCCCCGCTGCCTTTGCCGACTATGAAAAACCGACAAGCCTGCCGTATAATATGAAGGTGCTGTCGATGCAATGGCTGGGACCCGATCAAAAACCAATGAGGAAATTTGACAAATTTGAGGTTGGAAAATCGTATTTCCTCGATCTTCGTATCGGATTTGAGGGCGGCGAAGAAAAGGGTTATGTATACCCGAAAAATTGGAAAGATTTCAAGGTGAACGGTAAGAGCGTAAACGCATGGATGGAATATGAAGACAATACAGACGGGCATGTCTGGCAGGTGTATGAATCCTATAAGGTGACTGACCCCAACGCCCGCGGCTCCGTCAGCGGCACGGTGAAGAGCTTTAATTCCGCTGCCGATAAGGTGACCATTCAGCTCATTCAGCAGGGACACTCAGAGCCTGCGTATGAGACCATCGTCCCCAGCGGAACGAAGGAGGGGAATCAATATACCGCCTCCTACACGATTTCCGGGATCGCTTCCGGTACCTATACCATGCGGGTGATGAAGAAAAATCATGTCACCCGGGAGTATACCGTGACGGTGAGCGGAGAAGCGGTGACGCAGAATGTGAAAATACACCTGAAGGGGGACATCAACGGCGACGGTAAGGTCACGGTCGGCGATGTCAACAGAGCAAACCTTCATGCAAAGGGAAAGAGTAAATTGACTCTGTATGAATTTGCCTGCGCGGACATCAACGGCGACGGCAAGGTCACGATCAGCGATGTCAACAGAGCGAACCTTCATATGAAAGGAAAGTCTTTGCTTTGGTAGTCTGATTGAGTTTGCTTCAACACCTCAGCTCCTGCCCTATGCCTGCATAGGGCAGGGACCGAGGCTTAAGAAGATAAAGCTATCTGTACCACCGCACCTTACTATTTGGAAAGGGCTTGTAAAAGCCCCTTTCCGAAAGGCGATGAACAGATAAAAAACGCATCGTCTTTCGGAAGGGTGAAAATTTCATTCAGGGCGTATCTATGGAAACCAGGCAGGGATGCATTGTGCCACAGGAATACTTCGGAATAAGAAAGAGGAGGTCCATATGAAAAGAATTGTGCTGCTGTTTTGCACAGTAATGTTATTCATTTGCTCTTTGTGCGGATGTTCGGCTTCGCCCGAAAAAAACCCTTCTATCCCAGGCGGGAGCACGATCCCCGGGGGCAACACCGCGAAGGATCCGGATGATAAAAACACAGAGGAGGCCGCTTTTGCGGCGCTGCAAAAGAAAATTGCACAGAGCGGCAGCGCAGTCGCCGTCGCCTTTATCGGCTATGTGGATAGCGAGAGCTCTGAGGTGGACCTGCGCGCCTATGTTGCGGGCAGCGAAACGGGAAAGGAATATCCCAGCCTATCCCGTGCGCCGCTTTACATGGCTGAGGGACAGGAGCTGTATGCAATTATACCGCCGAATGACAAGGGAACGATAATCGTGTACCCATCCATGATGACCGAAGACGGCGAGTATGCCGACGACAAGAGCAATCCCCTCCACGTGGGGGAGCCCGGCGAGCCGCTATTGCTGCGGTGCAACCTCAGCGAGATATACTCCAATGTGCTGATTGCCGCTACTGACGGCGGCGGGGCCATGGACTTCCGCCCGTCGCTGTCCATGGAAAACGGGCACCTGCAGGAGATTGCAGGGGTGTACGATTTCTCAACATACGAGGAAGAGCCCGATGAGCGATCCATTCAAATCGCAACAGAGCTTCTTCTGGAAACGGACGAGGTAAAGCAGGCGGTCATGCAGGGAATGAAGGTTATGTATACCGGAAATACCCAGTGGATCGAGGGGCGCCCCTGCCTGCTGTTTGCCCTGGGAACCGACAGCGAGGAGCAGTTTGTCAGAGAACGTTATTACGGCGTGTGCGACAATCTCGTCTATAGCTACGATGCCATAAGCGATACGTGGTCTACTGTCGGGCGGCAATAAAAACAAGGGGAGAACAATCATTCATATTCCGTGGGGGGCCACGGAAAAAAGAAGTGATCTGCCGGCTCCGGTCGGAAAAGTATATGGATCATTCTCACAATTGGAAAGGAGCTTTTATTATGGGACTTATTAAAGCGGGTATCGGTGCATTGGGTGGCACTCTTGCCGACCAGTGGAAGGAATTTTTCTACTGCGAGTCTATGCCCAAGGAGGTGCTGGTCACCAAGGGACAAAAGCGCGTCAGCGGCAGGTCCTCCAATACGAAGGGGAGCGACAACATTATTTCCAACGGCTCCGGTATTGCCGTGGCCGACGGGCAGTGCATGATCATTGTGGAGCAGGGCAAGGTGGTGGAGATCTGCGCCGAGCCCGGCGAATTTACATACGACACCTCCACGGAGCCCTCCATCTTCTCCGGCAATCTGGGGGACAGCGTCCGCGCCACCTTCCAGACCATCGGCAAGCGCTTTACCTACGGCGGCGACACCGGCAAGGACCAGCGGGTGTACTATTTCAACACCAAGGAGCTTATTGACAACAAATTCGGCACGCCGAATCCCATCCCCTTCCGTGTGGTGGATTCCAAGATCGGTTTGGATGTGGACGTTTCGGTGCGCTGCTCCGGTGTTTATTCGTATAAGATCGCAGACCCTCTGCTCTTTTACACCAATGTCTGCGGAAATGTGGAGAAGGAGTATACCCGGGACGAGCTGGATAGCCAGCTGAAAACCGAGTTTGTCAGCGCTTTGCAGCCGGCCTTCGGTAAGCTGTCCGACCTGGAGCTGCGCCCGAATCAGATCGTCAGCCACAATACCGACCTGGAGGATGCCATGAATGTGGCGCTCTCTGCCAAGTGGGGCGAGCTGCGCGGTCTGAAGGTAGTCAGCATTGCCCTGGGGTCGGTCACGCTGCCGGAAGAGGATGCGGAGATGATCAAGCAGGCCCAGCGCACGGCCATCATGCGGGATCCCACCATGGCGGCAGCCACGCTGGTGGGCGCACAGGCGGATGCCATGAAGACGGCGGCAGGCAACCAGGCAGGCGCTATGACCGGCTTTATGGGCATGGGCATGGCCATGAATGCCGGCGGCGGCATGAACGCACAGAACCTGTTTGCCATGGGACAGCAGCAACAGCAGCAGGCGCAGCAGCAGGCTCCGGCGGCACCGGCAGCCCCGGCAGCGGGCGGCTGGAAATGTGCCTGCGGCGCAACCGCCACGGGTAAGTTCTGCCCGGAGTGCGGTGCCAAGAAACCGGAGCCCGTACAGGCCGGCGCATGGAAATGCAAGTGCGGCGCTACGGCCACCGGCAAATTCTGCCCCGAATGCGGCTCTCCCAAGCCAGCGGATTCCGAGGGCTGGACCTGCACCTGCGGCACTTTGAATAAGGGTAAATTCTGCCAGAGCTGCGGCGCCAGAAAACCCGAGGGCGCACCGCTCTACCGCTGCGATAAATGCGGCTGGGAGCCGGAGGATCCGACGAATCCGCCGAAGTTCTGCCCCGAATGCGGAGATATATTCGACGATAACGATAGAAAATAAAACTGCTGCTTAGCGGGAACCGTATTAACGGAAGTGTTGTTTCGGCCAGGTATGAACGGCTTAGACAAAAAGCCGTTCATACCGCCGAAAGGCTTTTGCGCAGCAGGATAAGCTTCCCTGCCGGCGAGACGGCAAAGAATTTTTGTGTGATTTGTTAGAGAGTGGTTTTGCATTTGCTTGCAAAAGGAGATCCTGTTATGAGTAAAAGAAATAAAGACATTAAAATGACCATATTTATCATGGTCGCCGGCATCGGCTTGATAATTGCGGGTGTAATCGGAATTGTTACAAGCAGAATCGACAGCAGGGAATATAAAAACTCAACCGATATACGGAAAATTCCAGCTGTAATTGTTGACTTTTCAACCAAAGACGATAAGGATGATTCCGGTGATGTTCGTTATACAACATATGAATTTAAGGTTTCATATGTTATTGACGGAAAAACCTATAAGGGAAAATATGAAGAACGCGTCTGGTCAAGGTCGAGCAGCTATGAAAAAAAATATACCTATGATAAATTGAGAAAAGGCGACACAATCGACGTCGAGGTTTATAAAACCTCAAAAGGTGATTACAAGCTTTCTCCTGAGGGAAGTCCCGTTGATTTTCTGCTCTATTGTGCGGCAATCCCCGTCGGCTTGTTCTTTGTTGTCATAATGATATGTGACGTTGTAAAAGACAACCGAAAAAAGAAAAGCGAAAACGAAATGATCAGCAAGGAATAAATCAGAGGTACTTTTATGGATTTATCAGTAGCGCTGATTATTGCGGCTTCCTTTGCTATTTTATGTACATTCTATATCGGTAAAAGAATACTTACCATAGATTTTTCGGAATACAGCTCCAAAAACTCTAAAAAAGCCAAACTGGAAAGATTGCTTGCGAAAAAGGAAACGCCCCTTCAGAATTCAAAAATCCGAAGAGATATGAGAAACGCCTTTGAAAGAATGCTGATACCGCTGGGGAATGCGGATCAAGACCTTCTTCCGGCAAGAATGGATATGGCATTCCGGAAAAAAATCGTCAGTCAAATCAACAGACTTCATAGGAATAAGCTTTGCCGCAAAATTTACGTCACAGATGTTGTTCCCATTCCTAAAAACAACTTTGAAACATGGAGCGATGACGGCAGAGAATGGCGGGAATCGGTTTTAATGTGCAGCACACTGGAGCGTTTTGAGTCAACCGAAGGCAACATGGTTCAGAGCGAGATATACCGTAAGAATTCATATCTCAGAATCCTTCAGTCAAGACATGTTCGCCGCACCGATCAAAAAGAAAATAAGAAAAGCTATTATAACGATATGTTGAGCATAACCTGCCCGTCCTGCGGTGCAAGAGTCAAGCTTGACAGTCAGCAGGTTACCTGTGAATACTGCGGCGCCGTTATAAAAAACGAGTTTTACGATTGGCAGACCGAGTCGTTTGAGATTTATGAATCTATCAGTACAAACCTGAAAAGTTTTTTACAGCTTCTTGTGTCCGGCTCCATACTTTTCTTATGTGTCTTTCTGTGCTTATATCTGATCAAGGACACCGAGATTTCCCTTGCCGCCGGCGTTGGTGCAGCGGTTCTGACTTTCGGGGGAATCGTTACACCGATCATCTGCGGGAAAATCAGGCAAGAAAAGCTTGCCGGAAAAATTGTAAGATATTCCGAGAATTATCTCAGAGCCTGCTTAAACGAACACTTTTGGGAGAATGAAAACGACGAAGATCTGCTTGATTTCAGCGTTGGTACAATTAAGCTTTTAAAAGTTGCCCACACAGAAGAAACAACAACCGTTACGGCTGACATTTTCGGAACAAAAACCTTTCTTCCCGAAAATCAGAAGCCGTATACAGAAAGATTTAAAAAGAGATTGCTCATGCAAAGGGCAAGATATCCCGAAAAACGAAAAACGGACGGCGAGTTCTTTACCGAGAAGGATTGCCCGTCCTGCGGCGCCAATTTCATGCCTGATGAAAACAACTGCTGTTCGTTCTGCGGGTACGGCTTACAGGTCAACAATGCAAAATGGATTGTACAAAAAAATTAATAAGCGGAGGATCACATTATGGGACTGTTTGACAAAAAATACTGCGACATCTGCGGTGAGAAAATCGGACTTCTCGGAAACCGCAAGCTGGAGGACGGGAATCTCTGTAAGGATTGCGCAAGAAAGCTCTCGCCGTTTTTCAGCGAACGGCGGAGCTCGACGGTGGAGGACATCAAGCGCCAGCTTGCTTACCGTGCAGAAAACGAAAAGAAGCTTGCCGGCTTTGCCCCGTCGATCACCTTTGACGGGAGCAAAAAGGTATACATCGATCCTATAGGGGAGCGGTTCATCGTTACCGGGGCCTCTAACTGGCGCAGCAGCAATCCTGACCTCATTGCATTTTCTCAGGTACTGGGAGTGAACACGGATATCCGGGAAAATAAGGAGGAGATCTTTTACGAGGACTCCGAGGGAAATGAGAAGAGCTATGTGCCGCCCCGCTATGCCTGCGACTATGAGTTCAATGTGACGATTCGGGTGGATTCTCCATGGTTTAGTGAGATCGAACTGGAGCTGAGCGACGGCAACCGACCCGACAGCCCCTATACGGACCTGTACCGCCAATATGAGCAGAGAATGCACGAGCTTGCAGACATTCTGATGCGCCGGGATAACAGAAACCGGGTTTGGGACGGCGGCAGTACGATGAATCGTGTGGATAGCACGGGCATCCGTCAGGAAAGACCTGCTTCCGCGCCCAATGCTATGGGCAGCGAGACATGGGTATGCCCGTCCTGCGGCGCACAAAGCAGCGGAAAATTCTGCGCAAACTGCGGCACCCCCAAGCCTGTAGTCAGCTCCGGCTGTACAAACTGCGGGTGGAGACCCTCGGCGGGACAGGGTATGCCGAAATTCTGCCCGGAGTGCGGCAGGCCGCTTCGTTAAATCATGAAGCGCAAGGCGCGCATTGCTGCAGCGGTTGTGCTTGCATTCCTGCCGATTTTCGGGCTTTTGGGCTGCGGCGAAAGTGAAAAGTTTACTGCTGATGATCTTGTTTTGATCCATACCGTTTATTACGGAACGGAAAGGAACCCGGTGTATTGCTTTGCTTTAAAAAAGGAAGAAAATGGCTGGTTATTCTCTGCGGATTGCCTTGTGGGAGAGCAGAAGGAGCACTATGCCTCCTTCGAATCGTTTCCGGTACCGGCGGAGGATGCAGCGGGATTCCTTCAGATTATTAGCGAGGATGGCGAGATAAAGAAGCTTTACAAGCATCGCAATCCAATACGTTTTTTTCACATATCTGACGTACCGGCACGCAGCCTGGGAATGACTTTCTGTGACGGAAGCACGATGGAGAAGGACGCGGAACTCGGCGACAGGGCACTTGATTATCTCTATGTGCTTGCCGACAGATACTACAAGGACGCTGAAAGCTCAGCAGAGACTCCACCAGATACAGCAACGAGCTGAATATCATTATGCAAAAGCAAGAAAAGCTAAAAACAAACCGACGTTGTCAGAAAAAGGAGGAAATTTATGGCTAATCAATGTGCTATCTGTGGTGCGGACATCAATCTGATCCAAACGCAAAAGCTGTCGGACGGCAACTGCATTTGCCGCAAAAACTGCAGGAAAAAGGGCTTCAAGGTATATGACTATGTGCATAGCAATCTTCCGAGTGTCAAGGCGCATCTTGCACAGGTGGAGCGCGGCACCAAGCTGTGGGACCACTATTTCGTTCCGAGGGAGAAAACAAAGGATAAGAGCAAAAAGCTGAAGCGCTTAGGCACCTATCTCTATGTGGCAGCGGATATCGGGCTGATGGCGTATGTGCAGAACGATTACAAGTTTATGATGTTCGGCAAGACCACCCGCGCCTGCGTGTACCGCATTGCCGACCTGCGCAGCTATAAGTATGAGGAGCAGCTCGTTAAAAACGGCGATAAGAGCGAGAAGAAGCCTTTTGCAAGACTCAGCTTTACCAATACGCAGGGCCTTTACGAATTCGTTCTCCCCATGAACAACAGAAAGGATTTTGAAGCGCTCAAAAAATACTTCGATACGCTGTTCGGCGTACAGAATACACTTGGCAACGCCTCGAACGTTTGGAAGCAGCAGATGACCGCAGTTAAGGATATCGCGGCAGGATTTTCTGCCACGGTAAAGGGAGAGGCCGATGCCGGCGACAAGGCGGCGCAGGCAATCGACTCCCTGGATGCCGCAATCTACGGCGACCGCACCGAGTGGATTCAGAAAGCAGATGCGGCCCTTGCGGCATTTAATGGGTGAATATCTTTAAGAGAGGAGATCTATTCATGCAAACCTTGCAGGAATATAAATGCCCCTGCTGCGGCGGCGCGATAGCCTTTGACAGCACACTCCAGAAAATGAAGTGCCCTTATTGCGACACGGAGTTTGAAATGGAGGCGCTGGAGGGCTACGACGCCGAACTGCAGAGCGAAAAATCAGACAATATGGAATGGGAAACCTCGGCCGGAGGAGACTGGCAGGAGGGAGAAACCGACGGCCTGCGCTCGTATGTGTGCAAGTCCTGCGGCGGCGAGATCGTAGGCGATGCCAACACAGCGGCTACTGCCTGCCCCTTCTGCGGCAATCCCGTGGTGATGATGGGCCAGTTCTCAGGCGCTCTCAAGCCGGATCTTGTGATCCCGTTCAGGCTGGATAAAAAGGCGGCAAAGGCGGGGCTGATGAAGCATCTGACCGGGAAGCGGCTGCTGCCAAAGATTTTCAAGGATCAGAACCATATCGACGAGATCAAGGGTGTCTATGTACCCTTCTGGCTTTTCGACACCGATGTGGATGCGCAAGTGCGTTACCGGGCCACAAAGGTCCATACATGGAGCGACAGTGATTATGATTATACCGAAACCAGCCACTTTATGGTGCATCGGGGCGGCAGCGTCGGCTTTGAGCATGTTCCGGTGGACGGCTCCTCTAAAATGGCGGATGACCTGATGGAATCCATTGAGCCGTACAATATTTCGGATGCGGTGCATTTCCAGACGGCTTATCTTGCCGGCTATGTGGCGGATAAGTATGATGTGACCGCCGAGGAAAGCGTTGACCGGGCAAACCAGCGGGTCAAGCGGTCTACCGAGGAGGTATTTGCCGAGACGGTAGAAGGGTATACCACCGTTACACCGGAAAACACCAATGTGCAGTTCCATGGCGGAAAGGCCCGGTATGCGCTTTATCCGGTGTGGCTTTTGAACACCACATGGAACGGCAATCAATATGTCTTTGCCATGAACGGTCAGACCGGGAAATTCGTCGGTGACCTGCCGGTGGATAAGGCTGCGGCCAAGCGCTGGACGTTTTTGCTGGCGGCGATATTCTCAGTGGCTTCCTACGGCGTTGCGTGGGGCCTGCACCTGATAGGGCTGATTTAAGGAGGGGACGGAATGAAAAAGAAAATACTGACACTGTTGTTCTCGCTTATTCTGTGCCTTTGTATAGTGACTCCCGCCTTTGCAGCGCAGACGGATGGCTTCGCAAGCGAATATGAGCGCGTGCAGGACTTAGCGGGGCTGCTCTCCGGCAACGAGGAATCGTCGCTTGTGACAAAGCTTAATGAGCTCAGCGAGCGTCAGAAAATGGATATTGTCGTGCTGACCACTGACACGCTGGACGGGAAAACTCCGCGGGACTATGCCGATGATATTTATGATTACGGCAACTTTGGCTACGGCGAAAGCAGGGACGGCGCGCTGCTCCTTATCAGCATCGAGGACAACGACTGGTACATATCCACCTGCGGCTACGGCATTACGGTCTTTACGGACGCGGGCATTGAGTATATCGGCAAGCAGATAAAGGGAGATCTGTCCGACGGTAATTTTGCGGGTGCCTTTGATAAATTCGCCGATCTTTGCGATGGCTTCATCACACAGGCAAGAACCGGCGAGCCTTACGATGTAAAGAATCTGCCCAAGGAGCCACTTTCCCTTATCTGGATTCCTATTGCCATCGTTGTGGGCTTCGTCCTATCCCTCATCATAGTGGGCAATATGAAATCAAAGCTGAAAACGGTCCGCTTCCAGGCGGCTGCGAGCAACTACATAAAGGATAACAGTCTGAACATTAACGAGAGACGTGATCTGTTCCTGTATAACACTGTCACACGCACAGCAAAGCCCAAGAACGATGATTCCGGAGGCGGGAGCAGCACCCACACCTCTTCCTCCGGCACGACCCACGGCGGCGGGGGCGGCAAATTCTGATGCAGCTTTCCCCCTGCAAAAAATACTTTATAAAGGAGAGATAACCCGTGAGTATCTTTGATAAGCTGAAAAGCACAGCCGGGCAGGCGGTAAATGCCGCCGCACAATCCCTGGGCAGTAAGCGGGAGAGGTTTACCTTTGCAGCACTGCCGGAGAGCCTTGCCGAAATGCAGGCACTTCCCGAGGCAAGCCTCGACACGCCCTTCAAGACGGCGGCACTTACAGTTCTCGCTTTGTGTGCATATGCGGCAGACAAGAGCATCGGAACGGAGATGCTGAATTGGCTGCGCGGACCCCGTCCGCTGAACGGACAGGAAATTTCTTTCCTGAACGACCGCTTCCGCGATGGCAAGACCTACCTGCCGTTTACCTATTTCGCCGGCTCCACACCGGACAACAACTACACACCCACCCAGCCGTATACGATCACCATTGAGAGCAACCATGTGTCCGGCGAGGAGCAGGGGTATATGAAGCTGTTTATCCCCTGCGGCGGAGCAGACGCTCCCCGTCCTATCAAGATGCGCCAGCGGGGCAGCGACGGCAAGTGGTTCTTGTGGGAGCAGTATCTGCTGACGGGTGTGCGCACGCCGAAGGCTGCCGATCCGTGGGCATGATGGCTTGACAAGGAGGAAAAATATGGATATTCGGGGAATTTGGAAGGTCAAGGAGATCCGTGTGCCTACACCGGACGGAGTGAAGGTCTTTACCCCTGACAACCCGCCGCAGGAGGAGCGGTTTGAGGGCAGCGCCGAGCTGATGAACTATCGGACGGAGTTTGCCGAGGACGGTATGCTCAACACACTTATGTTCGTGCCGGAGGAGATGCGCCAGGAGGCTGCCAAGCAAGGGGTGGAGGTCCGGGAGGACGGCTACGCCGCCATCGAAAGCACCACCTGGAAGGAGGCAGACGGCAAGTTCTATTACGATACCGGGACTCAGGGCGAGACGCTGGGGGAGCCGGTGGATCCCTTCATGGAGATTTCCGTCACAGAGGACGGGTGCCTGCTGTATGGGCTGGGAATGATCCTTCTGGAAAGGGCCTGAGTCGAATACGGATGATCCCTATGTACAATTCATAAACGGGAGAGGCTTGCTGCGGCAAGCTTCTTTCCGAAAGGCACCGAATGAAATTCGGTACCTTTCGGAAAGGAAGGATCCATGAAAAAGCGAATAATATGGGGCCTGTGCTTAGGTTTACTGATGCTGTTCAGTTCCGCCTGCGCAAAAAAGCAGCATGCGAATGATGACGGCAATGCGTATTACGGAGGGGATCCTATGGATTTCAAAAGCTTTCAGCTGGTGCAAACCGATATGACGGCGCAGCGCCGTGTTTACGAGGGATACAAAACGGAGAGCGGAGTTCATCTGGAGTATTACATCAGCACGGAAATGTGGGATGATAAGACCTCCGGAAATGTGGAATGCCGCAATGTCGTTCGCGCAATTGACGCAGATGAGAGCGTTTTTCAAAAGCTGTGCGCATTATTCGGCAATTACAAAATAGCGGAATGGGAAGGCTTTCGAGGGTACGATTCCCATGCCCTTGACGGCAGCGGTATGTGCCTTGAGGTCGTGCTGGCGGACGGGACGGAGATAAACGCCCAGGGAACCAACCGCTTTCCCGAAAACTATTCCTCATTTGTGCAGGAGCTTTGTAAGCTCATAACAACCGAAAGAATAAGCTCGGTGCATTTTAGCGACGGCACCTATGAGATCACACTGCCGGAAAGCTGGGTGGGTGCCGTTACGGCAAGCTTTTCCGAAAACCAGGTGGCATTTTTCGTTGATAAGACCGGCGGCGGTGAGCTCACCTTTTTTATAATCGACAGCGATACATACGGCTATGCATCGGATGCTTATAAGGGACGAATAGAGGTCGGCCGGCTTATATCCGGGGAGGATGTGCGGTTTATTACGGCCCGGGATCATTACGCCATTGCCTCCTATGCATCTGAGGTTTCGGAGGAGGCGCTGGAGCTTTGGAAAAATTATGAAAGCGATAAGCTTTCTATCGTGGAAAGCCTCCGGGGTGTAAACGGGTATGCGTTTTATCCTGATGTAATTGCCGCCAAACGGCAGGATTTGCGATAACGGTTCCCGAGAGGAGAAAGAGTATGAAAAGACTGATAATTGCTTTTATTACATGGATGCTTGTGGGAGTAACGGTCACCGCAGCCTGGGCGGCGGGCCCGGCGAAGCCTGTGATTGAGGCGGAAATGCCGGATTGCTATAGCTATATCGGCGGCAGTGGGATCACTTTGTATACCAATGCCAGTGCGTCCGACGGCGGTACGCTGAAATATCAGTGGTATGTCACGGATATAGAAAACATGGCGATGATTCGCGCCATTGACTACGCAGAGGGAGACAGCTATCAGGTGCCGGAGGAGTTGGGCGTGAAATGGTACTGCTATGCTGCGTGGAATGTGGCGGGAGGTGCAGAGAGTGAGCCCACATACAGCCGCTTGATCCGGGTGGAATTCTATGAAAATAACCCTGTCCATATCCACAGCTTTGGCCAGTGGATGGTAACTACGGAGCCAACCTGCGAGGAGTCTGGTATTAAGACGCGGGAATGCGACTGCGGCGTTACCGAACGGGCAGAGGTGCCTGCGGTGGGACATAATTGGGATGCGGGAACAATAACCAGGGAACCTACTCCAAAAGCCGATGGTGAAAAGACCTATAGCTGCCTTGTCTGTAAGGCAACTATGACAGAGCCGGTAAAATACAGCGGAAGTCTTGAAGGCGACAATGATGAAAAAAGCAGCGTTGAGCCGGAAAAAGACGTGAGTACCGATCTAAAAGATGACCACGAAAAAAATACAGAGCATAATTCTCCCGTGGAGAGCGAGAGGTTTTCTTTTCCGTGGTGGATCGTCGCCGTTATTGCCGCAGCGGTGATTGGTGGGGGTGTTTTGGCAATTGCTTTAATTCGGAAAGGCAATGATGAATGATGAAAAAATCATTCTGGACATTCGGAGCTGCATCTATGCGCACACCATGGAGCGAATGCTGATGCAGAAATTGGACGATTGCCAAATTGTGATCTCCGAGTTGCCGGATGCAACCGCCGAGTGGTGCAAAACGCATCTGCCAGGTGTGCCTTGAAATGCAATATTTCAAAACCGCCGTTCTGCGCCGCGGGGCCGAAAATAACGGGCTTGCCGTGTTCGCCAGCGCAGCTGCTATCAAAGAAATAGAGCCGATAAACCGTTGACCTCTCGGCTGCGGGTTATCGGCTCTGTGTCTATGTGTCCGGCTATTTGATAGCGGCCATATTTTTTTTCAAAGGCAATAAATCGTGAAAGATTCAACTTCGGGCGTCTGATTTCTGCATGAACTCCAGATAGAGACTATATAGCACCGCACAGACCGGAACGCTGAAAAGCATTCCCAAGACACCAAACACCCCGCCTCCAATCGTGACAGCCATCAGCACAAGCAGTCCGGGCAGGCCCACCGATTTTCCAACAACTTTTGGATAAATCAGATTGCCCTCTACCTGTTGTAGAATCAGCAGATAAACAATGAACCACACCGCTTTGATGGGTTCTGCCAACAGAATCAGAAATGTGCCAAGACCGCCGCCGAGCCATGCGCCGAAGATCGGCACCAACGCGGTAACGGCAACAAATGCGGAAACGGCACCGGCATAGGGGATCCTCAGAATCAGCATTCCAAGGAAGCAGAGGACTCCAATAATGACGGCCTCGGTAAGCTGTCCGCTGACAAAGTTGGTAAAAGTTTGATTCGTCAGCGAAGCGATGCTCAGAAGCCGCTTTGCCCCCGTTTGTGGAAGCACCGTTGTGATCAGTTTTTTTAAGTGGGCTGCAACCACTTCTTTTTTTGCCAGCAGATACAACGCAAAAACAAACGCCAAAAGCACGTCAACCAAGCCGGAAAGGATGGATGTAGCCGCGCCCCATGTTACTGTAATGATTCCGCTGCCTTCGTCGTTGATAAAGGCCGTAATTTTCTCAATCAGCAGATCGGAGTCGATTGCATATTCCGGCAAAACGATGTTGTACTTTGCTGCAAAGTGAACAGTATCTGCCCACCAGCCCCCAATTTCATCAACATAAATCGGAATGTTCTGAATAAACTCGCCGCCGGACTCCCGCAGACTCGGAATCATCATAAACACTACGGCAAACAAAATTCCAAACACAAGAACAGCGCTTAAAGTGAGGCAAACGGGTCTTGCCAGCTTTACAGGGGCCTTTTTGCACACTCTGTTCCAGCAGCGTTCAAGTGGGTTAAGGACAACATTGATCAGAAAAGCGATACCTCCACCAATCAGAAACGGCGAGAACAGCGAGATCACCTTTCCGAGAAATTTCATTACGGCATCGAGGTTCATTAAAGCCCAAGCAAAAAGAATCATCAGCAGCAATGCGCGAATGATGTATCGGGCAATGCTTTTGTCGGGCTGTCTGTTTTCCGGCGGGACGGCAATATCGTGCCGCTTGGTGTCAGTACCCTGTGTTTTTTTCGCCATATTCCCTCCACACTGTTATTGCGCACATTCCAAAATGGGGTCACATTGCTTGACGGTAATGGACGACACTCTGTACGCGCTCAGCTCGGAAACCGTAATCTCCAAATTCTGCACAGCAAAGGAATCGCCCTTACCGGGGACTCTATTCAGCTGTTCCATGATCCAGCCGCCGACGGAAACACTGTCCGATTCCAGCTTGACATCAAAGAATTCCATAAAATCCTCCACGCTGGCGGAGCAGTCCACGCGGTAGGTATTCTCGTCCAGCTTTTCAAAATCCTCTTCCACCTCGTCGTGTTCGTCCCAAATTTCACCAACCAGTTCTTCCAGGATATCCTCCATCGTAACAATGCCAAGCGTTCCGCCGAAATCGTCTACAACGACGGCGACATGGGACTTCTGATGCTGGAGCATTTTCAAAATATCCCGGATCTTTGTGTGCTGATAGACGAACAGCGGCTCCGTCATGATCTCTGCAATGGGCTGATCCGTCATCTTGCCGTTGATATAGAAGTCCTTCTGATGAAGAACGCCGACGATCTGATCGATGGTATCCCGGTAGACCAGCAGGCGGGAAAAGCGGGACTGTGTAAAGGCTCTGGCAATTTCCTCATGGCTCTCGTTGGCGTCCACGGCCTCCAGGTCCATTCGATGGGTCAGAATTTCAGCCGCCGTCAGGTCGCGAAACTCAAGAGCATTGCGCAGCAGCTCACCCTCGTTTTCGTCAATGCTGCCGTCCTGCTCCACATCCTCCATGAAAAGAAGCAGCTCCTCGTGGGACATTTTTGCGTTGTCATCCGTCTTGAAAAAACGGGACACCAGCTTTTTCCACTGGGAAAACAGAAAATTCAGCGGCGTCAAGACCAAAATCCAAAGGCGGATAAACGGGGCACTGAACAAAGCAAAGCGCTCAGGGGTGTCCTTTGCAACACTCTTGGGGGTGATCTCACCGAAAATCAAAACAACGATTGTTACGACGACCGTAGAAACCGTCGCGCCGATGTCGCCGTAAAGCCCGACGAACAGAAGTGTGCCGATGGACGCCACCATGATATTCACGATATTGTTGCCGATCAGGATGGTGGAGATCAGCTTGTCATAATCATTGGACAGCTTGAGTGCCAGCGCTGCCCTCTTGTTTCCGTTGTCCGCCAACACCTTGAGGCGGGTCTTATTCAGGGACGAGAACGCCGTTTCTGTGGCGCTGAAATAGGCGGACATGGCGATGCAGACCACCATTGCGAAAATGCTTCCCAAATAATTCATATAAAACTCCTTTATTTCCTGTTCATATTATTGTTTTATGCAAAAAAGACACATCTATACCCGATACCGCAGCAAAGGGCGTAGATATGCCACACATGAACAGGCCATATAAGGGCGGTTACCGTTATCGTCGCTGCTGTCGTTTTCCACGGACTTCTTCCTCCTTTTTGCTGTGTGCTTATATCATAGCATTTCTCCGGTGTAGATTCGGTAAAGAAACGAGTGCGGGGCAATATCGTCCTGTGAGAAATCTTGAAGCGTTTCCGCTTATGCGGTATAATAACGGCCAGCAGTTATTATACACTGATTTAAGCCGTTTTTCTCCCGGGCTTCGCCCGGAACCGAAAAACATGGCGTATGATGCCATTCCGTTTCGCTGCATGGTATTATAATGCCGCAATAAATTTCAGGAGAAGCATGATGAAGAATCGACAGCGACAAAAGGATATTCTATTTTCGATCCTTATTTTTTGCAGCGTATTTGCCGTCAATTGGCTGATTCAGAAGCTCTTTACCACGCAGACGCTGGTACCTATGATCTTTGTGTTCGGCGTATTTTTGATCTCGCTGAAAACGCATGGGTATTGCTATGGTATCATTTCGGCCATCGTCAGCGTGTTTGCGGTGAATTTCGCCTTCACCTATCCGTACTATGCCTTTGACTTTTTCGTGGAGGAAAGCATCCTATCCGCCGTCATCATGCTGGTCGTTGCCGTTTCCACCAGTACGCTGAACATTCGTATCCGCGATCAGGAGAGGCTGCGCTCAGAGAATGAAAAAGAGCGAATGCGGGGCAATTTGCTGCGGGCGATCTCCCATGACCTGCGCACGCCCCTTACCTCCATATACGGGTCATCCTCTACACTGATCTCCAAGTATGACGCGCTGCCGAAGGAGCAGCAGCTCAAGCTGCTGGGAGAAATTCAGGAGGACAGCGAATGGCTCATCCGCATGGTGGAGAATCTCCTGTCTGTCACAAGGATCGACGGCGCGAAGGTGGAGGTCGTGAAAACGCCCACCGTTCTGGATGAGCTGATCGACTCGGTTCTCATGAAGTTTTCCAAAAAGCATCCGAATCAGAAGGTCATCACACAGATACCGGACGAGTTTGTGGACATTCCCATGGACTCGCTCCTTATTGAGCAGGTGCTGCTGAATCTTCTGGAAAACGCTGTATTTCACGCAAAAGGCATGACGGAGCTGACGCTTTCCGTTTCTCTCGTGGGAGACAAGGCGGTATTTGAGGTCGCCGACAACGGCTGCGGACTCCCGGAGGATGCGCTTCAAAAGATCTTTACCGGCAGCTATGAAAAGTCCGCCGCACCGGTGGACGGGACACGCCGCAATATGGGAATCGGACTATCTGTGTGCGCCACCATCGTCAAGGCTCACGGCAGTGACATTACCGCAGAAAACAGAAGTGGCGGCGGTGCAGTATTCCGTTTTGCTCTGGAAAGAGGGGGTGAGGACGATGGGCAATAACAAATTCAAGATCCTGATCGTAGAGGATGAAGCCAACATCCGAAGCTTTATCAAAGCCAATCTGGAAACCAGTGACTATCAGGTGCTCTGTGCGGAGACCTGTGCGCTCGGCATGATGATGTACGCCTCTCATCGACCGGACCTCATCGTTCTGGATCTCGGCCTGCCGGATCGGGATGGCATGAGTCTGATTCAAGAGGTGCGAAAGACGGATACCGTGCCCATCATTGTGCTCTCCGCCCGTTCCAACGAGAGGGACAAGGTGGAGGCGCTGGATCTGGGGGCGAATGATTATATTACGAAGCCCTTTGGCACGGAGGAATTGCTGGCCCGTATCCGCGCCGTTCTCCGCAGCCATCGGCACAGCGAAGAGAATGAAAGTACCCCCGGCGGGAAATTCCGCCTTCAGGACTTGCTGATCGATTACGATACACGGCAGGTCTTTGTCGGCAAAGACGAAATCGACCTGACCCAGACCGAATACAACATCATGGCCTATCTCTCTATCCATGCCGGAAAGGTCCTGACTTATGCTGCAATCATCCGCACGGTCTGGGGATATTCAGATTATGGCAGCGTCAAAAAGCTGCAAGTCAACATGAAGAATATCCGAAAGAAAATGGGCGTGACGCCCGGCGAAAAGCGCTATATCATCAACGAGCTTGGCGTCGGATATCGTATGCTGGAGGATGATAAATAGGAAATGCGGTGCTGCCTTTCAAGAGGCTGCACCGCATTGCAAGTTTATGACGGGGTTCCAGGCGGGTGATTATTGTGCGCTTACGCTTGGAGTCTCACCTTACAGTCTATTTATCTCTGTATTCACTTCGTTTGGCCGCATGGCAAGCGACATTATTCCAGTGATGAGAACAGCCCTCCGTCAATACTCAGAACGTCATCCATCGGAATCCTTGTGCCGTCCTGCATGGTGATCCGCCGCTCAAAATCATCGACCTTTTTGACCGCGCCGGTTGCTGATACATATTTGCCGCCAGCCTTCCGCTCATCGGGCTGGAAGTAGGTAATGGTGACCTCCGGCGCATCATCAAAGGCATCCATGAGAAGCTGATACTTCCTGTCCAATGCAGTCAGAGCTTCCTCGTCAAGCTCAATCCTTTCGTTGGTCAGACGCCCGGTTTCCTTGATGGCGGAGTCGTAGCCGGTGAGTGCTGCGAAGGGCGCAAACTGCGCTGCTCGATCTGACATCGGCATCTGTGGTCGCGTCTTGGAGACGTGGTGAGGGAGATTGATAATCTCGTCGTATCGATTGTTCATGTGTATTCTGCATCTCCCTTCCATGTAACTGGGGATTTATAACTGCCTTTGCAAATATATCATGTCAACAAGTTGAACGCCACACTCAAATATCGGATGGTCATAATGGTCAGTAAAGAAATTAGGGATGCAATAAGAGCGTGTAAAACCGCATTTCTCATAAAATGGAACAGTCAACGCACTATCTCCTGTCCCTACTTGCATAATAGAGTATTTCCCTGTATATCGGTGAATTAAGAAGTTAATTAGGGCTTTTCCGTAACCGCAGCCCTGATATTCTGGCTTTACAGCAATATTCTTGATTTCAAGAATCGCGTTTCCCTCGTCGGTAACGATACACTCTGCCTTCACGCCATTATCATCAAGTACATACATGGTTCCCTTTTCAAGATAGCAGTGAATCATATCTTCCTGCTCATCCGCCAGCAACAATAAGTCCATATAAAGCATCTTATTATCAACAATTTCTTTGATCACCATATTTGACCTCCGCAAATTCCGATTTGTTTGATCCTTCATGCCTTATGCCCGCCGATCTGCGCATTGCGGTCCTTTGCCGTTGCGCCCTCCTGCAGATTCATTCCCTTGAGGATCGCGTTCTTCCCGTACTTCTTCTTGATGGCGAGAGCTGCCTTCTGAATTTTTCTCTCGCGCTCCAATGCAGCGTCCTCAGCTTTCTGCTTTTCCTCTTCGGCGGCATAGTCAGTGAAGAGGTCGAGCTGGACAACCCCGTCATTTTTCTTCGGCGCGTCCGCTTCTGGCAGGACATGATTTGCTACAACATACATACGGCGGACAAGCAGATTCTTGTCCACGATCCGGTCAAACAGCTCTGACACAGCACACATTATTTTGCGGGTAGAGGATGTGTGACCGTCGAGGTTGATAGAGCCGTGAGCCTGTTTCGGAATCTGCCTCCCATAATGATCTGTCTCAACTGCGCCGTGATACTTTGCCCGTCGTGCCGGATCGGTCAGGTTCTCAATGTCGTAGCCAACTGTGAGAACCATTTGGTCGGTGACAAGCCCCTTGTCCACCAAGTCCAGCACAAGCAAATCCGTCATTTCCCGCACAACCAACTTCGCCTTCTGCGGCTCATAGGGACAGTGCAATACCTGACCGGAGCTGAGGCTGTTGGAGCTGGGACGGTATGCCTTGATCGCTTCAATGGTAGTAGGCTCCCAGCCCCACGCATGGTCGATGAGCAATTCCGCATTCTTCCCGAACAGCTTGTAAAGCAAGTCTTCGTTCCGCTCGGAACAGAGGGCAACATCGCCCATGGTGAACATCCCGTTCTGCTCAAGTTTCTTGGCAATGCCCCGACCCACGCGCCAGAAGTCCGTGAGGGGCTGATGCGTCCAAAGCTCACGCCGGAACTTCATCTCATCCAGCTCTGCAATGCGGACGCCGTTCTTGTCGGCGGGGATGTGTTTCGCCACAATGTCCATTGCCACTTTGCAGAGGAAAAGATTCGTGCCGATTCCGGCGGTTGCTGTGATGCCGGTTGTTTCAAGCGCATCGAGGATGATCTTCATGGCAAGATCATGTGCCGAGAGCTTGTAGGTATTCAGGTAGTCCGTCACGTCCATGAACACCTCGTCGATGGAGTAGACCACAATATCTTCCGGGGCAATATACTTGAGATAAACCTGATAGATGCGGGTGCTGTACTCCATGTAATACGCCATCCGGGGCGGCGCGATGATGAAGTCGATCGCCAGAGACGGGTTTGCTTGCAGCTCCGAGAAGAAGTGTGATGTGCCGTCCAGCCTGTGTCCCGGTGCGTCGTGCTGCCGTCCGGCGTTCGCTTCCTTCACTCGCTGCTTGACTTCAAATAGCCGTCCGCGTCCGGAGATACCGTAGCTTTTGAGGGAGGGAGTAACGGCAAGACAGATGGTCTTATCAGTCCTGCTCTCATCCGCAACGACAAGATTTGTGTCCAGAGGATCTAAGCCGCGTTCCCGGCACTCCACGGAGGCGTAGAAAGATTTCAGGTCGATTGCGATATAGGTTCTGTCTTTCATTTTCGGCTGTCCTCCTTCCCGCAATGTATAAAAGCAGGGGCTTATGCGCTGCCAATCAGGTTCTCCGTCCTATCAAAGCGGCATTGGTGTCCGGGCGATCAGGATAACCGCCAGAATCGCGCCCACAAAGGCCGCAGCCCCTATGACCGCCAACAACTTTTTGCTGAGTTTTTTCTTCACCGCCTTGCCAATCAGCGCGGCGCAAGCCATGCAGACGGCCGCAGCCAAAAGTGCAATGCCCAGCGTTTCCCATAGCCAAGAAAGTTCATGTAGGATTCTCATGTGTTCATCATCTCCTGTTCGTTAAACTGGAAGTTATGTCAATGCGAACTCAATCTCATCAAGTTTATTTGTTATTGCGTTCTTTCTCCCTGTCTCCTTAAAGCCTATTCGACGATAGAGTCTCTCAGCATTTATATTATTCTCAAGAATCCACAGCG
>ENA-ORUB01000385-ORUB01000385.1-human-gut-metagenome-genome-assembly--contig:-NODE-385-length-58027-cov-9.163268_pt1 | contig 58027 bp, 55 predicted proteins | sample MGYA00241918_ERZ509200 | MGnify/ENA primary metagenome ERZ509200 (study PRJEB26280, sample SAMEA2338853) | human gut metagenome | biome: human gut; feature: human-associated habitat; material: faeces... | reverse complement strand
ACCTGCAGCGACTAAAGTCACAAATATAGGGTATCGGCTCTCTTTGGAAGCGTCTCCTTTGCTGTGCAAATCAGGATTTAATAACTCTTATATGGTTTTTCCATCAATTTCACTACTTCATACAGCAACATTGTTGCTGCACCAGTTCCACCCTTAGAGTAAATCTCAGTATCTTCATCAGATTCCGATGTTCCGGCAATATCAAGATGTACCCAAGGTTTTTTCTCAACGAATTCACCTAAGAATCTTGCAGCGGCAGTTGCACCACATTTTTTACCACAGTTAGCGATATCTGCTACAGTAGATGCGTTCAGATTATCATATTCTTCATCGCCCATTGGGAGTCTCCAGATATTTTCTCCTGCAAGGATGGATGCCTGGACAATCTTGGACATAAGTTCGTCGCTGTTACTGAAAGCACCAGTGTAGCGGTCACCGAGGGCAACAACACAGGCTCCAGTTAAAGTTGCTACGTCAATTAATGTTGTAGCTCCACATTCACGGATTGCGTAAGTAATGGCATCAATAAGTGCCATACGGCCTTCAGCATCAGTGTTAACAACTTCGATGTATTTGCCATTCATAGACTTAACGATATCGCCCGGTTTCATTGCCTTGCCGGAAATCATATTTTCACAGGCAGGAATAACTGCGGTTACGTTAATGCCAAGTTTCGCCTCTGCGATTGCACCCATAGCAGCGATAACTGCGGCTGCGCCGCCCATGTCACCATGCATGCCTTTCATGGCATTGCCAGGCTTTAAATTATATCCGCCGGAGTCAAAGCAAAGACCTTTTCCAATTAAAGCAATCTTTTCATCGTCTGTAACACGGCCGTTATATTCCATAACGATAAACTTAGCGGACTGTTTAGAACCACGGGCAACTGCCAGGTAGGAATTCATGCCGAGTGCTTCGCAATCCTGCTTTTCAAGAATTGTGCATTTGATATTGTTCTTTTCACAGATTTCCTTTGCCTTAGCTGCGAGAGCTGCAGGAGTCATCACGTTCGCTGGTTCATTTACCAGGTCACGGGCTGTTGTAACGGCTTTTGCCATCATTCTTGTGTACTGCTCTTCCTTTTTAAAGGATGCAGAATCAATTCCTGTCAGAATTCCAAGATGCAGCTCTGGAGATTCTGGCTTATCAGAAATGTATTTGTCAAAAGAGTAATCTGCGAGGAGAAGTCCCTTCATAGCAGAACTTAACCAGTAGGAAACATCTTCTCCGATTGCGGTCATAAGAAGGTTCTTTCCGTGGAAACGCTTTGCTTCCTTCATAGCCTGACCGAACTGTAACTGAAATCTTCTCGGAGTTGCCTTCTCAGGAATACCAATGAAAATCAGGTTATAATAAGGCTGTCCCTGATAAGAAAAATCCTTTCCTCGGAGACCGTATACCTTGCTTCCTCCAACGAGACCATCGGCCTGAAGACTTTCAAAAATCTCGCTAACTTTTCCAAGCTCGATACTCAGACGATTTTTATGATTGTATGTGACGAGCAATGTATCAAATTCGTAGTCCTCCAGATCTACGAGACGTTGTATTTGCATAAATGATACGCTCCTTTCTAAAAAATATTTTTATTTAAATAATTATAAGTTGCATTAAAATCGGGAAAAGTGCATACTATCCCCGATTATAATATGTAATATATATACGTTTTAGTGCATATATTCTTCAGCGTATATACAGTTATTTATAGTATAGCACAGTCAAATATTTTAAAACAGAAAAAACTTGTACACATTACATAAAATTTTGGTGGTAAGAGACACGGTTTTTGCGTAAACTACTTATAAACAGGGTAAAATCTTGTCAGAATAAATTGTAGTTAAATAAAGAGTGTTTGAGAAATCACTCCAGTAATGTGTATGTTCCAATTTATGGGGAAAGCATTTTTCAAACACGCTCTAGTATACTTCATCTGTGATGAATTTGACAAAACAAATTTTTTTCTATATAATAATTAACAAAGCTAACTAACATTGTTAACCAGGAAAGAATAGGTGATAGAATGAATGAATACTCAATGATGACACAGGAACTGCAGGATCTCGCTGCACTTTCTATGGAACACGGACAGATTCCTTCAGGCCTGTATGACCAGTACCATGTACTGCGAGGTCTTCGTGATGTGAACGGTAAAGGCGTGTTGGCAGGACTTACGGATATTTCCACCATCACCTCTTCCAAAGAAGTTGATGGAAAGATGGTTCCCTGCGATGGAGAGCTGCGCTATCGCGGCTACGACATTCACGATTTAGTAGACGGATTTGTAGCAGAGCAGAGATTTGGCTATGAAGAAGTGGCCTATCTGCTTATTTTTGGACGTTTGCCACAGAAGCAGGAATTACAGGAATTCCAGAATCTTCTTGGAAGTTATCGTACATTGCCGACGAACTTTGTGCGAGACGTTATTATGAAAGCGCCAGGTAAGGACATGATGAATACACTGCAGCGAGGCGTACTGACATTATACGGTTATGACGATATGGCAGATGACATTTCCATACCGAACGTACTGCGCCAGTGCTTACAGCTTACAAGTACTGTGCCGTTACTCGCAGTTTATGGTTATCAGGCATATAATCATTATGTAGAAGGCAAGAGTTTTTACATTCATTCTCCGAAGCAGGAACTTTCCACGGCGGAGAATATTTTGCGTATGCTTCGCCCAAATAAAAAGTATACACCACTTGAAGCAAGAGTTTTAGATATTGCCCTCGTACTTCACATGGATCACGGCGGTGGTAACAACTCGACATTTACCAATCATGTAGTAACTTCCTCTGGAACAGATACTTACTCCGCTATGGCAGCATCTCTTGGCTCACTCAAAGGGCCAAAACACGGTGGAGCAAATATCAAAGTTGTTCATATGTTTGATGAGATGAAGCAGGAAGTGAAGGATTGGAAAGACGAAGACGAGATTAAAAATTACTTGCTGAAGCTTCTCAATAAGGAAGCCTTTGATCACAGCGGATTAATTTATGGAATGGGACATGCCGTTTATTCTATCTCTGACCCAAGAGCGAGAATCTTCAAGGGATTCCTTGACAAACTCGCGAGGGAAAAAGGTTACGATGAAGAATTTGAGTTCTATGACAGAGTAGAAAAACTCGCCGTCGAAACCATTCAGGAAAAACGCCGTATCTATAAAGGTGTAAGTGCCAATATCGACTTTTACAGCGGATTCATGTATCGGATCTTAGGGCTGCCAGACCAGTTATTCACCCCGATGTTTGCCGTGGCACGTATGGTCGGCTGGAGCGCACACCGTTTAGAAGAGTTAATGAACTGCGATAAGATTATCCGTCCAGCATACCAGAGTGTGGCTATGGATAAGGAATATGTTCCAATGAAGGATAGAATTATCGTGGAATAGTAAAGAGAATTTTAAAATAAAGCTATTTTTGGGAGGAAAATAACAAAAATATGAAAGCGAAAGACACAGGGAGTTCTGACTGGCCAGAAGGCGAGCCGTCAGCAGAACAAAAAGTGACTTTAGAGGACTACCAGCAACTAATCATCCAAATGCGAAAGGCCAATGTACAGTTTCAGCAAATGTGTAACATTCCATCAGGAGAACTGACAATGTTACTCACCCTGCGCCACCTGTTACTGGCAAAGGAATTTGTCATTCCGTCAGATATTGGGGATGCGATGAAGCTGTCAAGGCCAGCTGTATCCCGAATGCTCCATAATTTAGAGCGTAAAGGATATCTGGAAATGAAAAGCAGCGAAGAAGATCACCGCTACGTCAAGGTACAGTTCACCCAGACTGGAAAAGAACTTATTATCGAGGAATTTGAAAAATGCTGTAAGCTCTTAGAGAGGGTAAAAGAGCGAATGGGAGAAAAGGACATGTATAAGTTTCTCTATTATTACAGCCAGTTTTGCACGATTTTAGTAGATGAGATTTTTTGAGTGTCTCTGACAGGAGAAGCAGCTTAATTCATTAGCATTTAAACACCTTCTAATGCTAATGGATTAAGCTGCTTTTTTCTGGCTTTGGAGCCACTCAAAAAGGGTATCTTCTCGGGGCAGGCATTATTCTTCGTATGAGCGAAAATGGCTTTGGAGCCATTCAAAAAAGGGTATCTTCTCCCGTTAGGAGCGTTTCCCCCCTGCCTGCGGCAATCAGAATTCCTCCAGCTTCTTTAGCAATGCCATTTCCCCTGAAACCTTATACTTCGCACAGAACCGACATAATGCAAAGAGAACTTCCCCCAGCTTCTCTGACAATTCCTCATCACTGCTGAATTTTTTCTCTGGATCTTCCCCAGCGGTGCCGAGCTGTAAATTCACAACAGAAGTTAGCAGGTCTTTAAAGACATCTTCATCCTCCGTGGAAAACATTCCAGCGGCGGCAGCCTTTTTCGCGATCTTCTGGCCGCGGATGAGGGCAGGGAAACTTTCTGGAACAAGGGCTATCTCTTCTTTTAAAGAGGTCTGTTTATGTCCTTCTTCCTGAGATTTTAACTTCTCCCAGTCGGCCTGCTGCTGTTCTACACTATCATAATGGCGGCCAGCAAATACATGAGGGTGACGGTGGATCATCTTGCGGGCGATGCCATCGATAACATCTTCGATAGCAAATTCGCCATTATCTTCAGCAACCTGGGATTGCAAAAGTACCTGAAATAAAAGGTCACCAAGTTCTTCTTTTAAATTAGCGCAGTCGCCAGTCTTAGTGAGGTCAGTTACTGCCTGATTCACTTCGTAGGCTTCCTCTAATGTATATAACTTAAGAGATTCATGCGTCTGTGACTTATCCCACGGACAGCCATTCTCTCCGCGAAGTGTGGCAACAATCGCCTGTAATTCCTGAAAATTAAACTTTTTATCCATTATAAATGCTCCTCCTTCAAACAGAATAAAATGGAAAATAATCTTTAATAATATGTGGTCAATATTCAGCTATCCAATTACATTTCAAGTTGAAATGTAATATTGTCTCAATATCTATAAAATCTTTGTATCAAGTAAATACAAATAAAATATAAGTAGAATGCGACTGGAATTACTATCGTGCAGAAGTAATTCTTAAATATGCAAAACTATGCAAAAGACTATTGTAAAAATATGTTATTTGATTTATTATATCAGTAAGTCACGAAAAAATCTACATCAAAAAGAAAGAAGGTTTAGGATTAATGAACAACTTTGGACGGGCAGTACTGGCAGTGGGGTTAAGTGCAGTCATGACATTTACAGGTCCGGAATGCTTTTTTCAGTCAGGGGTAGAACCTGTAAGTGTTTATGCAGCAGAGGAGAAGGCTGTGCAGAGCAAGATAGCAGGAGATAATTCTGAAGAAGGCGAGAGCACGACAGAAGTGACAACAGAGAAGAAAGAAGAGAGTACGACAGCAACGGAAAGTCAGGAGAGCCAGACTTCTTCCGAAAGGGATACAAGCAGCGGTAATAAAGAGCATTCGCAGACAGAACATACAACAGAAGGTACAAAGAGGAATACGTCTGGTACATCTGGTAATACAGATCAGGCAGAAGATACCGATTCTTCTACATCAGATACATCCGGAAATTCCTCTCATAGTAACGAAGAAGGAACAACTCAGAAGAAGGCGAAGAAGGACATTTCCTCAAGAGAAGATGCAGAGATTCGTACAAAGGCGATTAAGAAGATTACGGATCAGTTAGCAGAGGAAGACGCACCGGACGGAAGCGATAAAACGAGTACATTTATCCCGAAGATTTATAATGATACCCGTCTGGCTATGAAGAATAATAAGGAATACATTGCGGGATATGTATATTTTAATCAGACAGATAGTGCCTGGAATCAGAATGGCTACTGTATCGCTAAGGCTGGATGTGGTCCGACTTCCATGGCAGTAGTAATCACATCTCTTACAGGTAAGTGGGTAACTCCATTGGATACAGCCATCTGGGGCTATCAGCATGGCTTTTACTCAAGAGCAGGTTCTGCACATGAGATGATTCCTGCGATGGCAGCGGCTTATGGACTGAAGTGTCAGGGAGCAGGAACCGATTATAATGCGATTAAAAAGGCATTAAAAGAAGGCAAGCCAGTAGTGTGCCTTATGGGGCCTGGATATTTTACCCGAGGCGGGCATTTTATGGTACTGGTAGCAATTGATAAGAACGATTGCGTAACAGTAGCCGATGTCGGAAGCAGGGCGCGTTCCGCTTACAAGTACAGACTGTCAGATGTAATCGCACAGTCAAAAGGTGCCAGTGCAGGCGGTCCATTCTGGATTATGTCCTATGATAAGGAGAGTAAGTCTGCGCTTCAGGAGAAACAGGCGATTAAGGATTATACAGAAGAAGATATGGCAGAAGATTTTGCTGATGTTTCCTACATGAAAGTAAAGGGAGATCTTCCAGAAGTACTCCAGGAAGAGAAGACAGATGTCTCTGTCAAAAAGGTAGTATCTATTCTTAAGATGTCAACCGGTAAGGGCCTTTTAGATACAATCGGAGCAGGTAAAGGAACCGCATTGGCAGGCTCTTCTAATGCGGGAAGTTCTGTCCTTTCGCCAGTGAGCCAGAATAGCCAGGTTGTTGTAGTGAACACAGATGAGAGTAATAAGAAAGCAGGTAACCAGAGTGGAAGTACAGCACTTGCAGGAAGCGGTGCGGGTACAGGTAGCCAGAGTCAGTCTGCGAAGAAGTCACAGAATCTGGCGCTCACACTGAAGCAGGATATCGCAAGAAGGCAGTGGGAGAAAAAGATTGATTTAAGCTGGATGGACAACTATATGCAGGGAACTTTGGAAAAATAATCTGTAAATTGAGGCGTGCAGGTTGTAGGAATGATTTTTCAAACACGCTCTAAGCTAATGAACAAATAAGTTGTGATAATTTAAAATAATGGACAAAGAATTATGAGAAAGATTAATTACAGAATTACAGTTAATATAACACAGAAGACGATGAAGCTTGGATTTCGTGCAAAGATGCCGGACGAGATGCAGGGAAAGCGCATCCGCGTGCAGGCTGTATTTACCCAGAGACAGGTAGAACGTCGTTTTCCGATGGAAGTAGTAATAGAAGAAGGAGAAGTTGGTGACCAGATTCGCGCAGATGCAGAGATACTGCTGCCATATGTATTTTACAGTCCGCCACGCCATAAGGTGAATGTTATTTTTACGCTTTGGTGTGGAGCGGAAGAGATTTGCTTAGATGACCAGCCATTTCCAGTGCAAAAGGAACTATTTGCCAGAGCGGAGATTGTCCGCAAGAGGAATCTGTTCAAGTTTGGACTTTGCTCTCTTGGATTGCCATTTTTACTGGTCAGAGATTATTTTAAGGAAGACAAGAATTTTATAAAGGCAGCGAAGCGGGCGAATGATACCGTATATAGAATTAGTGGTTATAATTATAGTGCCCGTCAGCAAAATACTGACTATTTTGCAGCCAGATACCGCAAATATATAGCGAAGAATAAGGTAAATCCGAATCAGATTCTTTTCCTTTCAGAGAGAGAGCCAGAGAAGAATGGGAATCTTATGCTTGTGAAGAAGTGGTTTGAGGAGAATGAACCCGAGGTAGAGATTACGACATTTATCAATACAAAGACAGTTGATCAGCTTCGCAAGAAGGAACTTCGGGATTGTGCGTTCAAATGCGCTACATCTGCAGTTATCATTTTAGAAGATTTCTATCCGCAGCTTCATAGCATTCAGAAACGCAGCGAGACAAAGATTGTGCAGTTGTGGCATGCCTGCGGAGCTTTTAAGACGTTTGGCCTTACCCGTATGGGTAAACAGGGCGGTGCGCCTCAGACATCGATGAATCACAGGAATTATGACCTCGTACCAGTCAGCAGCGATACGGTGAGAGATATTTATGCAGAAGCATTTGGCATTTCAGGAAGTAAGGTACAGGCGCTGGGAGTACCGCGTACAGATCTGCTTTTTGACTGGGATTATGAAGAGAAAAAGCGCGAGGAACTCTACGGGAAATATCCTATATTAAAGGAGAACAGGGTAATCTTGTTTGCACCGACATTCCGCGGAGATGGGAATAAAGATGCATATTATCCATCGGAAGCATTTGATGTGAATCACTTTATGGAAAGGCAGCCAGAAGACACGGTACTTATTTTAAAGAATCATCCATTTGTAAAGCAAAAGTTTACTGTGGATGCACAATGGCAGGACAGAGTACTTGATTTGAGCGGGGAAGAACATATCAATGACCTCATGCTGATCAGCAACCTTCTTATCACAGACTACAGTTCCAGCGTATTTGAGGCAGCGATCCTTGAATTACCAATGCTTTTCTACGCATTTGATGAGAAAGAATACATGGACAGCAGAGACTTTTACTTTGATTATTCGCAGTTTACACCAGGTCCCGTTGTCACGGATTTTGAGGCATTATGCGAGGAATCTGCTGCCATGCTTCAGAATATTGTATCGGCAAATGAACAGGCAGACCTTAAGAAATTCCGCGAAACGTTCCTAAATACTGTCGATGGCTGCAGTACAGAGCGCATTTGCAGGAAAATAAAGACAAACTATATAAATATTTAACTAAATTGCAAAAAAAGTTTGACAGCTCATGGAAAATAATATAAAATATTGGAATCATGGTAGTTTGTTAAAATAAAAGCATTAATAAGCATGAATCTAAAGACGCATCATGTAAGAATGTTGACAGCATAGTTGAGACATTATGAGTAACATAGGGATTCAAAGTTACTAAGGAGGACTTATTTTTATGAAAGGAATAGTATTAGCGGCTGGAAGAGGTACGAGACTGTACCCTATGACAAAGCCAGTTTGTAAACCGTTATTACCAGTATATGACAAACCGTTAATTTATTATCCAATTGCCACTTTACTTCAGGCAGGAATCAGGGACATTCTTGTAATTATTCCACCAGGGGAAGAAAGAGAGTTCCAGAACCTTCTCGGAGATGGAAGTGAATTAGGACTTCATATCGAGTTTGCAGTACAGAAAGTTGCGCGGGGAATCGCAGATGCACTTATCATCGGAGAAGACTTCATTGGAGATGATTCTGTATGTCTCGTATTAGGAGATAACATTTTCCAGTGCCATAATCTTGATGAGATCATGAAAGAAGCCATCAAGGATGACCACGGCGCAAAGGTATTTGGTTATTATGTAGATGACCCAAGACCATTTGGTGTTGTAGAATTTGATGAGAACGGACAGGCTGTATCCATCGAAGAGAAGCCAAAGAATCCAAAGTCTAATTACATCGTACCAGGATTATACTTCTATGATAATCAGGTAATTGACATTGCTAAGAATCTTGAACCATCCGCAAGAGGTGAGTACGAGATTACAGATGTTAACTTAGAGTATTTAAGCAGAGGCCAGTTAAAGGTAATTCCATTTGACAGAGGACTTACATGGATGGATGCCGGAACAGCAGACAGTATGTTAGAGGCAGCCGAGATTGTTAAGGCACTTCAGAAGTCAGGATGCTATGTAGGCTGCTTAGAAGAACTTGCATGGAAAGAAGGATTCGTATCTTTAGATAAGGTTCATGAGATTGGCGAGAGCCTCAAGATGACCAACTATGGACAGTACTTACTCAAATTAAAGTAAAAAGTTGCTATTTTACACGGGAGATAATGAGACAACCCGAATCAAATAACAATTTTTTATAGCAGAAAGCACAAAACTTTCCATATTTATACTAGAATGAAAATAAAACGGCAAACTGTCATAACAATTTCAAAACAACAGTTTCTAAAACATTTAACATTTTAAAAAAGATTATCTATTTTTTGGTTGACAGACTAGCTGCTTTATGATATACTACAATCAACCCAGAGGACATTGCACGGGTGCACATCATAAGAGAGAATATTATAGCACCAGAGAGGAGTACGTTATGCAGAGTACAGGAATAGTTAGAAAGCTTGATTCATTAGGAAGAATTACATTACCTATGGAACTTCGTAAAAGTTTCGATATTGGTGAGAGAGAGCCTTTAGAAATCTTCACAGAAGAAGATAAGATCATCATTAAGAAGTATAACCCTAGTGATATCTTTACAGGACAGTGTGAAGACCTCATTGAATACAGAGGTAAGAAGGTATCCAGAGATTCTATCCGCGAGCTTGCTAGAATTGCCGGATTTAAGCTGACAGAAGAGTAATCTTCTAACCCAGCTACTTCAACGGGAGTTCCCTGTGGTAGTATACAAGAGATAAAGATATGCCTTAAAAAACCAAGAACCAGTAGAGAGAGGCAAAACGGACAGCCCCCTCCTTTGCGAAAGCAGAGGAGGGGGCTTTTTTGCTTATTTATCTTCTCTCTCAACACGGTATTTGTCTCTTGCTGCCAGATATACAAGATTAACTATGGCAGATAATTCTATTTCATTGTTATAAGATAGAATAGGAGATTCTGTATTATGAGCATACTCCAAAATTTCTGCCATTGTTTGTGTATCTCCAGCTAGTGTTGCCTTTAGCATTCTTTCAGATTCTTTTGCTAATCGATATACATATCCCAAACTTTCATTTGTTAAAAGGAGTTCATTATATTTGTACATCAGCTCTCTGTTTGGAATAAAGACTTCTCCATCTTCATAAGTAAGTAACCCGTATATGACCATTGCAGAGTATATCTGGTTTTTTGTTGTTAATTCTTCTGCGGTGGCCGCATACTCTTGTACTTTCGCCTCTATATGTTCGCCGGAAATCATAAGAATAAAGTCTTCTCTGACTTCATCAATATTCCCTTTGATATAATAAAATATTTCATCATAGGGACCAGAACCTGTCCAGTAACTGCCTAGCTGGTTATCTGATAAAGCACAGATAATTGAACGGGGATTATAAAGCTGTTCACCCGATGCCGTACAATATCCATCATACCAGATTTTTAAATCATGTCTTGTAATTCGTGGTCGAATTGTGGTTTCACTATAAATTTGAAACAGTTTATCTACCTCCCCTTCTGAAAATCCAAAATAAGAGCTAAACCGTTCTCTTGTTGCCATGTTATATTCCACAAACATATTTAACTCTGAAGCGGCAGAGTATTTGGCTATTGGAAGTATTCCGGTCATATAAGCAAGTTCTACATATACCTGATCTTTCAGTAAGTTTTTAAGAAAAAGCAGGTATTCTTGTCTTTCTTTTTGGGAAATAAATGGCATATGAAATACTGCATCCCATTCATCCATTATAAACATAAATTTACGATTTGTTTTTTGAAAAATTTTTGCCAGGATATCCCAAAGTGACATTTCTTCTTTCAATTCTAATTCGGGAAATTCTTCAAGCAAATCTTCTTTTATTCCTGTTTTGATTCTATTAATATATTCTTCATAAGTTTGGCAATTCTCTGGAAGCCTGCTGAAATCAATATAGATAATATCATATTTATTTATATATTCTTCATATACCGGGCTTTTTGCTATCGCAAGATGTTCAAATACAAAACTACTATCTATTGCCTTGCCAAAATATGACGCTACCATATTTGCCATTACGGTCTTTCCGAATCGATGGGGTCTTGTGATACACAAAAATCTTTGTTCTCTTCCTATTGATGGAATCAATTCTTCTATTAACATCGTTTTATCTACAAAGTATTTATCCAGGGCTGTTATCTTATATGCTTCAAATGGTGCAGTACTGTTTAAAAAGATACCCATTATATCACCGTCCCTTCTTAAAAGATATCATTTGTATTATAACATCCTTATGGGAATTCTACTATTAAAAATTGGAATTTGCCGGGGTGAGTAAACAGACGAACCCCCAGAGAGAATTTATCAAAAGAGGGCGTCTCCTTTGCCTGCGGCAAATTCCTAATTTTGTAACACTTTTGTTATACATTCTTATCCCACCTGTAAAGAAAAATAACACTTCTGTTATGGTACTTCCACAGCAAAAATATTATAATAAAATTATAGGAAATGTAGTACAGAAGATAGCATTTAAAGCACATTAAAAAGCATTTAAATGGCGTATCATCCACACCACATTCCAAGTTCAAAAGGCAGGAGGGATTCCCTATGAAGAAAAGATTAAGTACAATTTTAGCCACATTACTCATGACAGTAACACTTATTCCATTTGCTCCAGTACATGCAAAGGCAGCATCAGCAGATGTGACCAGACAGATGGCAGGGAATCGTCAGATAAAGGATATCAGTAAGAAGATGACAGCATATACGACAGCGATGAACATAAGCGTATGGTCCACTACCAAGCCAGTAAAGATGAAGCTTAACGATAATCAGAAGTTATCCATCGCCGTATTCGTAAGATATAATTACAAAGGTGACTACAGCTATACAGCGAAGGAGCTTCGTTCCGAGACTAAGAAGCTTTTTGGTAAGAGCGCTTCTGTCAGCAAGATTAAGAGCAGCAAGAAAAATAAGAATCAGGCAATGTTCGTATGTAGCTCCGACAGTAAGTTCTATAAAGATCCATACATGTACTGTGGCGGAGACTTCGGAGATATGATTCCAGATTATAAGATTAAAAAGGTTGTACGCACTGGTAAGAATACCTACACAGTAACGACGCAGAACAGATATGGAATCTACGGAGAGAAAGGCAGAACCAGTATTGGAACAACAACACTGAAGCTTAAAAAGACAGCGGCAGGATATGTTGTGAAGGGCATTAGTTATCAGTATAATGGGAGATAAGTAATATAATAATTATAAATTGTAGAAGAGGAGAATGCAGTTAAGCATTCTCCTTTATTTTATTTTACAGAAAGTATTTTGCAAATACATGTGGACTGTAACTTAAAAATCAATGGGACAGTCCACTATAGGAATGTTATCGTTGAAAACGATACTTTCAATATTTCTAAGGAAAATTTCCAAAAAATATTTCCAATCCCCTGCCCATTCCATTTCCTGTATACAAAATAGTAAAAAACTGATAACAAAGCAACAAAATGAAGTAAACTTTTGGTGGAAAATTGAAAATATAGTCTGACTTTACTAAAAATAACTAGATTAAAACGTCGAAATTAGGCATATTTAGGAATATGACAAAAATGAAATATATGGTATACTTTATTCATTATGAAGAGCTGTATACTTTTTGATTTTTAACTAAGAAAAAGTTACAGCAGCTCCGGAATATTTTAATTTACATTCAGGATAGGAATTCTATCCAAATTATTACTTGCAGAAGAAGTATGAAAAAAACGATTATCAGATAAAGGAGAAGGACTGGATTTCGCGGGGATGGAAATTCTTTTACTTCATTTGATAATCAGCACAAGAAACAGGAGTGGGGAAAGTATATGTATAAGAAAAGTGTACAGGGCTGGCTAAAGCACCTGGATTTTATGATCTTAGACGTAGTATGTCTATGGATCTCTTTTACGCTTGCATTCAATATGCGACATGGGTCGCTTGATGTACTGGCGAATTCTTTATACCGTGATATGATGTGGAGCCTCGCACTCATGGATATCGTGGTAATTTTTTTCTTTGATTCCCTGAAGAATGTACTGAAACGTGGATTCTATCAGGAATTTGTTATGACGGTCAAACAAACCTGTCTCATCACCTTATGTTCCGTATTTTATTTATTTACATTTAAGGAAGCAGAGAATTATTCAAGACTTGTACTTGGGTATACAGCAGCGCTGTATTTATTAATCAGTTACGTCCTGCGCTGTCTTTGGAAGAATTGCCTCCGCAAATACTTTGGCGGAGCCGAAAAGCGTTCTCTCCTTATCGTAACCGTATCAGATATCGTTGATACCGTTATAGACAACATTAAAAATAAGAATTACGGCGATTACTTCGTTACAGGAGTATGTATCCTGGATAAAAAGGCAAAAGGCCGCGTCATCGACGGTGTAACAGTTGTAGCCGACGAAGACGACTTGGTTGAATATGTATGCCGCGAATGGGTGGACGAAGTATTTATCAACATCCCAGAAAGCGAGCCATATCCGGCAGAACTTCTTGACAAATTCATCGAGATGGGTGTTGTCGTACATATGAAGCTTGCCAAGTCCCAGAACTTACTCGGCAAGAAACAGTTCGTAGAACATCTTGGAACATACACTGTACTCACAACAAGTATTAACAGCGTAAGCCGCCGCCAGATCATCTTAAAGCGTATGCTCGACATCTTAGGAGGACTTGCAGGCTGCATTATTACCGGAATCCTATGCATCTTTGTAGGACCAGCCATCTATATCCAGTCACCGGGGCCAATCTTCTTCAAGCAGACCCGTGTCGGAAAGAACGGAAAGATGTTCCAGATGTATAAGTTCCGAAGTATGTACATGGATGCCGAAGAACGCAAAGCCGAACTCATGAAGGAAAACCGTGTGCAGGACGGCATGATGTTCAAGCTCGACTTTGACCCTCGAATCATCGGCAGCAAGAAGCTCCCGGACGGCACAATCAAAAAAGGTGTCGGCAACTTCATCCGTGACTGGAGCTTAGACGAATTTCCGCAGTTCCTTAATGTACTGAAAGGCGATATGTCCTTAGTCGGTACCCGCCCGCCAACAGTAGACGAATGGGATAAATACGAACTTCATCACCGTGCCCGCCTCGCAACCAAGCCGGGACTTACCGGAATGTGGCAGGTAAGCGGACGAAGCAACATCACAGACTTTGAAGAAGTCGTAAAACTCGATAAACAGTACATAAGCGAATGGACAATGGGACTTGACATCAAGATTCTATTTAAGACGGTACAGGTGGTATTCAAAAAAGAAGGATCGATGTAGGGAGTAGAGGAGACAGTAAATGAAGGAAGAAAATATAAAGAGTGAATATCAACGAAAAGTAGATAAATCTCTTATTCCAACCTGTAATATTATGGGTGTGAATATCGCAGCCATTAATATGAATTGGTTATTAAAATATATAGATGAAAATCTTTCCGATATTAAAGGTGACTATATTTGTGTTTCTAATGTGCATACAACAGTAACCAGCTATGAGGATGCAGCGTATTGTGCAGTTCAGAATGGTGGACTTATGGCTATTCCAGATGGTGGTCCGCTTTCTTCCGTAGGTAGAAAGCGTGGCTATTCCGATATGGACAGAACAACTGGTCCAAGTCTGATGGGAGAGATTTTTAAAATCTCAGCAGAGAAAGAATATCGCCATTATTTCTACGGAAGTACGGAAGAGACACTGAAATTATTGGAAGAAAAGCTACAGGCAAATTATCCGGGAATTCAGATTGCAGGTATGTATAGTCCACCATTTCGACCTCTTACAGAGGAAGAAGATAAAAACATTATTGAGAATATCAATAAAACAAAACCAGACTTTGTCTGGATAGGCCTTGGTGCTCCAAAGCAGGAAAAGTGGATGGCGGAACATCAGGGAAAAATAGATGGATTAATGCTTGGTGTAGGAGCCGGATTTGATTATTATGCAGAGAATATTAAAAGAGCTCCTATGTGGATGCAGAAAAGTAATCTGGAATGGTTATATCGACTTATGCAAGATCCGAAGAGATTGTTTAAGAGATATTTTCATACCAATACAAAATTTATTTGGAATGCGATGATAAGGGGTAAATAGTGATGAAAAAAGTATGTATGATTGTTCCAAATAGAATGGTTAAAGGTGGTATTGCTTCTGTTGTTAATGGTTATAGAGGTTCTAAATTAGAAAAAGATTACGATATTACATATGTTGAATCTTATACAGATGGAAGTAAATTAACTAAGCTATTTAAGGGGATTAGTGGATATATTCAGTTTATAAAAGTATTGTTAACAAACAAACCAGACATTGTACATATTCATTCATCATTTGGACCTTCCTTTTATCGTAAAATGCCTTTTATATATATGGCATCGTGGGCTAAAATTCCAATAGTTAATCATATTCATGGGGCAGACTTTGATGAATTTTATGTTAATGCATCCGAAAGTAAAAAGAAAAAAATTAAGAAGATATATGAGAAATGTTCTGTGCTGATTGCTTTGTCTGAGGAATGGAAAGAGCGTTTAAGTCAAATTGTTTCTCCAAGTAAAATTAGTGTTATAGAGAATTATAGTATTCTTCATGAAGATGCTTTAAAACAGCGATTGGAAAGAGAATGTAATAATACCGTATTATTTTTAGGAGAGCTTGGAAAACGCAAAGGCTGTTATGATATTCCGGAAGTAATAAGAAAAGTTAAAGAGGATGTTCCTGATGTTAAGTTTGTTTTGGCAGGAGCGGGTTCAGAAGCGGATGAAAAAGCAATTAAAAAATTGATTGATAGAGAAAATGTATCTGATAATGTAGAGTTTCCTGGATGGGTTCGAGGAGATACGAAGGATAAATTGCTCAGAGAGGCTGATGTGTTCTTTTTACCATCTTATAACGAGGGAATGCCGATGTCAGTGCTAGATGCAATGGGGTATGGTTTCCCAGTTGTAAGTACAAATGTGGGTGGAATCCCTAAGATTGTACATGATGGAGAGAATGGTTACTGTTGTGATCCGGGTGATGTTAATCGATTTGCGAAAAGAATTACGAAGATACTTCTAGATGGAAAAGAAAGAAAATCATTCGGGGAGGCTTCTTGGAAAATCGTAAAAGAGGGATATTCGTTAGAAGCACACTTAAATCGAATTGAACAAGCTTATAAGCAAGTCTTGTTAATGGATGTATAAGAGGAAAAGTATATGAAAATTGGTATTTGTACATGTTATGATAATCACAATTATGGCAGCATGTTGCAAGCTTATGCAACATATGTGAAATTTGTGGAATTGGGCTATGACTGTGAGTTTTTGTGCTATAGAAAAAAACTTAATATGATTCAAAAAATCAAGTGGTTACCCAGATTATTGAATAAGTATCTTATGAAGGAAAAATTTCGCCTGATTGAAAAAAAGATTCAATTAAAGAAACATCCTGATATTAAGATGAAAGATGCGATTCGTCAAAGAGCATTTGATAGATTTCTGGAGAATTTTTTGAAAGATAAAGTATCAGCTCCATATATTGGTTTTGAAGCACTTAAGGCAGGAAGTAAAAACTATGATGTTGTAGTTGCCGGTGGCGATCAGCTGTGGATTCCAGCTGGATTACCAACAAATTTTTTCAATTTGATGTTTGCTGATGAAAAAGTAAAACGTGTTTCATATTCAACTAGCTTTGGTGTTACAGAGGTGCCGTTTTATCAGAAAAGAAGAACAATCGAATATTTAAATAGAATAGAGATGCTTGGAGTTCGCGAGAAAAGCGGTGCAGAACTCATTGAGCGATTAACAGGAAGAAAAGCCGTAGTCGTTCTAGATCCAACTTTATTACTGAATAAAGAAGAATGGGCACAAGCAATTCCTGTAAAACCTGTATTAGAAAATGATTATATCTTTTGTTATTTTTTAGGAGCAAATTCCGAACATCGAAAGGTTGCGGAAGAACTATCTAAGAAAACAGGTATTCCTCTTTATGATATGCCGCATATAGATGAATTTGTTCCGTACGATCTGCAATTTAATGCGGAACACTTGTATGATATAGATTCAGAGCAATTTGTGAATTTAATTCGCTATGCAAAATATATATGTACCGACTCGTTCCATTGTACTGTTTTTTCAATACTGCATCATAAGCAATTTTTAGCATTTGATCGTTATAGTGATCCTTTAATGATGTCACGTAATTCAAGAATAGCTAATCTTTGTGATATAACTGGTCTGTCATCTAGAAGATATACTGGTGATGTGTTGGAGCAAATGAAAAAGCCTATAGATTATGACAGAGTCGATGAAAGATTGGAAAAAGAAAAGGCCATATCGGTTGCTTATATTAGAGAGGCGCTTGGGAAGAATGATTGAAATCAATGATAAAGTGAATTGTAGCGGATGTACAGCCTGCTATGCTGTTTGCCCGCAGAGTGCAATTGAAATGAAGCTTGATGAAGAAGGGTTTAAATATCCCTGGGTAGATAAAAATAGGTGCGTAGAATGTGGGTTATGCAATAGTGTATGTCCTATATTAAACAAAAGAAAAATAGGAGAAGAAAACACATCTGGTTATATTGTACAGAATAAGAATGACTCCATTAGATTAAAAAGTACATCAGGGGCGGCTGTAAATGCAATTGCAGAATATGTTATTTCATGCGGTGGAGTCGTATTTGGCTGCGAGTTTTCGGATGATAGAGTTTGCAGACATACAATGGCGACAGATATAAGTGATCTGGGAAAATTTCAAGGTTCAAAGTATGTTCAGAGCGAACTGGGAGATTGCTTTAAAAGCATAAAAGAACAGTTAGATGCAGATAAAAAAGTACTTTTTATAGGTATGCCCTGTCAGGTAGCTGGCCTTGAATCTTATATTAAAAGAAATAAAGAAAATTTATATTTAATGGACTTAGCTTGCCATGGAGTTCCTTCACCAGGAGTGTTCAAGGATTTTATTCAGTTCTTAGAGCATAAGTATAAAGGTAAAATTTCCAATTTTGTCTTTAGAGATAAAACATATGGGTATTCAGCAACCAATATTAAAGTCTATTTTGCCAATGGAAAGACAATTGATTGTAGAAATGATATAAAAACTTTTACAAGGCTTATGTTCAAGGGAATTACATTGCGACCATCGTGTTATGAATGTGCTTTTAAAACAAAACATCGTGTAAGCGATATAACCATATTTGATTGCGCATTAGTAGGTTCTTATAATAAAGATATGGATGATGATATAGGAACAACTAGTATCTTATGTCATAGTGATAAAGGTAAAAAACTATTAGAGCAACCGGATGTAATAGATAAGATGAGAATAAAATCAGTTGATAGCGAAGAGTTGATTTTAACAGAGGGTTCCATGCTTATTGCATCGGCAAAGAAAAGTGAAAATCGGGAAGCATTTTTTCATGATAGAGAGTTAATGACATACGAACAATTAACAAATAAATATGCACCGATTACATTAAAAATGATTATTGGAGATATTGTTAAAAGATCTCTTCGTTATACTGGCCCAATAGGAAAAGCAGTAATTTTATATAATAAAAAGAAAAGCATAGAGAAGTATCAAAGAGAATTTATGGGAAGGAGTGGTGAGAATGAAACAGCAGACTAATGGCAATAATCCAATTCGAGTATTGCATATGGCTCCTATTCGCATGGGCGGTATAACAGAACTCGTTCTCACATTGTCCGAAAAAATTGATTCTGAAAAGGTTCAGTTTGATTATTTGACATTTGAAGATACTTTTGATCAGGCCTCTAAAAGGGCAAAAGAAGCACATAGTACCATTTATCGAGTGGATTTACAAACTGTTAAAAATCCGATTGTTAGAGGCTTGAAGAAATTTTTCGGTATTATTAAATTAGTTCATTCTGAGCAGATTAAAATAATACATATAAATTCGTCCACACCATATGAAGTATTGGTTGCATTTGCTGCAAAAATCGGAGGTGCAAAAAAAATAATTTATCACTCTCATAATAGTAGCTACTATCCTGGTCAGAAACTCGTAAAATTATCAGAAGTATTCAAGTGGTTTATGCCTTTTGTGATTACAGATTATTTATCATGCTCAGATGCAGCAGCAAGGTTTATGTTTCCGAAGAAAATCGTTGACGCGGAAAATTATACCGTTATCAAGAATGGCGTAGATTATGATAAACACAGTTTTAAGCCCGAAGTTCGCACTGAATTACGAAAAAAATATGGATTAGAAAATAATTTTGTTTTGGGCCATGTGGGAAGGTTTAATGTACAGAAAAATCATGAATTTCTGATTGATATCTTTTATGAAGTCTATAAGCATGATAATAGTGCAAGATTGTTTTTGGTTGGCATTGGAGAAACAGAAAATCAAATAAAAGAAAAAGTAAAGCGATTAGGAATAGAGGAAGTTGTTATTTTTCATGGTCTATCAGATGAAGTAAATCGGCTTTGGAATATGTTAGACGTTTTTGTAATGCCTTCTCTATATGAGGGATTACCAGTTGCAGGAGTTGAAGCACAGGCAAATGGATTGCCTTTGATCGTGTCTAATACTATAACGCAAGAGTTAAAAATAACAGATGCTGTAGAATATATAGGTTTAGATGAGAAAACATCCAAGTGGTGCGAAGTAATTGAAAGGTATAACGGATACAAACGAAAGAATACACGTATGGAAATTACGAAAGCTGGATTTGATATTGATGATACAGTAATACGGCTAGAGCGGATATATCTATCTTAAAAAAAGAGTATTGTGAATGAAGTATTGGTAAGGCTTTTTAATGATATAATTCTGTAAAGAGGATATTCAAGTTAGGCAAAAGTAGTTTGAGGAAAGTAAGAATTTTTTGAGATAAAACTACTTCTGAAGGATATAGGAGGATGATATATGAAGATAATTACATTTTATTTACCTCAATTTCATGACATTCCAGAAAATGATGAATGGTGGGGAAAAGGATTTACTGAATGGGTTAATGTCAAAAAGGCACGACCTTTATATAAAGGACATGAGCAACCTAGAATTCCAATGAATGGAAATTACTACAACTTGTTAGATGACAATGTTAAAATTTGGCAGGCCCAAATTGCTAAAAAATATGGCATTTATGGATTTTGCTATTATCATTATTGGTTTGGAGGAAAATTGCTTTTAGAAAAGCCGATGGAACAAATGCTTGCAAATCCAGAGATTGATATACCATTTTGCATTAGTTGGGCCAATGAGCCGTGGACAAAAGCTTGGGTAAATGAAAGTAAGGTACTGATACCACAATTTTATGGTGGAAAGAAGGAATGGAAAGAGCATTTTGATTATTTACTCCCATTTTTCAAAGATGATCGATATATTAAGGAAGATAATAAGCCGTTATTTATTATATATAGAGCAGAGGTCATTGATTGTTTGAATGATATGCTTGATTATTGGACAGAACTTGCACAACAAAATGGTTTTTCTGGCATGAAGTATGCTTATCAGAATTTAACTTTTGATCTTATGCCGAATAAGGATGATAGTAGATTTGATTATAATATTGAATTTCAACCTAGTTATGCATGGAATGATTTGAATAATAAATCAGCAGTACAGAAATCTAAAGTGTGGAATTTTTTGAGAAATGTTAAAAGAAGAATTTATACTGAAACTGAAAAGAAGTTAGGTTTTGATTTGCAGAGATACTTTAATCATAAGGGAAAAGAAAAAAATGCGTCTGTTCTTAAAACCGAATATGATGAAGCATGGAAGGCAATTTTAGAACATACTCCAGAAAATGAAAAAAATATACCGGGTGCCTTTGTAGGATGGGATAATACACCTAGAAAAGGACATAGGGGTCAGGTATATGTTGGAGATACACCTGAAAAGTTGAATAAATATATGAGTAAGCAGATTCAACGTGCAAAACTAATATATCAAAAAGATATGATTTTTATGTATGCTTGGAATGAATGGGCTGAAGGTGGATATTTAGAACCTGATGAAAGAACTGGATACAAGAATTTAGAGGCTATTCGCGATGCCTTAAAGGAGAATAATGAATTTCCATGGTAAGTTCTAGGATATCATTATTAGCAAAGTTTAGAAAGGTTAGTAGATGAGATGAAACTTAACATCCGAAATACTATAATATTTTTGATGTTTGGTATTTATCCCATTATTCCGCAATATTTTGGAATAATGGGAATAAGTGCTTTTAAACTTATGTGTTTAGGAATAGTGCTATTTGCATGTATATTTCTTGGAATTTCAAGAACACTTGTTACTTCATGCTGGCACATCCAAATTGCTTTTGGAATTTGGCTTATTATTATGTTTATAAATTCAATACTTTCTAGAAGTATTATTGAATATGTTTATGAAGTACTATGCTATTATTTAGTAGGTTTTGTGATAATTAAATGTTTGAATACTAGAAAACGATTTCTCTGTGCGATTGATTTATTAATTATTGGAGCAGTAGTTGCTTCAGTAATTGGTATTGTAGAAAGTATAACAGGATTTAACTGTTTCAACCTGCTGAATACGATGGGAGCACAGATTACGTTACAACCTTTAAGATTTGGTTTTAGACGAATTATTTCTTTTACATATCAAACAATATCATTTTGTAATTATTGTATGTTTGCGTTGGGACTTATAGTTTATCGCAGTAGTGTTTGTAATAAAGGAAATGAAAGAAAGCAAAAATATGGTATAGCATATTGCATTGTTTTTATTGCTGCATTGTTAACACTTTCTAGATCAATATTAATATGTATACTAATAAGTCAGTTTATTCTTTTATGTTTATGTGGTTATAAAGTTTTAATAAAGAAAATATTGATTATTATTACAGGGGGAATATTAGTAGTAACTATTTGTTCAATAGCCTTTCCAGAAATTATAAATACATTACGGAATATTATGTATATGCTACTTGCAGTGTTTAATGATAATTATGCAGCAATGCTAGGGAATATTGATGGAACAGGAAGTGGGGATAGAAAAGAATTACTGAAATGGGTTTGGAAGTCGATGGATAATAAATGGATTGGAATGGGGGGAAGTGCAGAATTCACTTATTCACTTACAGAACATTCTGGAATATATTCATATATTAGAACCAAAACAAGTATTGAAAATCAGTATTTGAATTTATTGTATCATTATGGAATTATTGGATTAATTTCTGCGATATGGGTGTATATACAGTTGCTTATAAAATCGGTAATTCAAGCTGTAAAGAACTCCTCAAAGTGGGAAGGACGTATATCTTATCCCAAAATGTTAGCAGTAATTTTGGGTACATATTATATATCTTTTTTTGGTGTTCACCAAATTGATGAAAAAAGAATTTTTTTCTGTTTAATATTTTTATTGATAGCATATTGCAATAATAAGGCATATATAACAGAATATGAAGAATAATAGCAAAGGAGTAGAACTTAATGATTATTGGATTATTTGGATTTGATTTTATTAGTTCAAATAAAGGATGTGAGGCGTTAACTTATACATTTCTTTCAATGATGGAAAGAATATGTGGTGAGAAAAAACTTTATGTATATAATTTTACATATAATAAAACTTTAGGGATGATTCCTGAACAATTCCCAGAAATAGAATTTAAGCAGTGTAGTATTAATTTGAAAAATCCTAAATATTGGAAAAAAGCATTTGGACTTTTAAAAACATGCGATATGTTTTTTGATGCAACCTTTGGAGATGGATTCTCTGATATATATGGGCAAAAATGGAACATAAAAACGGATTTAATAAAACAAATGGTTATTTGGAGTGGAACATCTCTAGTATTGGTACCGCAGACATATGGTCCTTATAGTAATCCGATATTAAAAAAATGGGCAATGAGATTGATTAGAAAAGCGGATTTAGTATACTCTCGAGATGATTTATCTGCAAAAATTGTTAGAGAACAAAGTGGTGTGGAAATAAAGGTTGGTTCAGATATGGCTTTTAAACTTCCATATGATAGAACTAAATATAAAATCGGTAATGAAAAAATAAATATTGGAATAAATATATCATCTCTGTTGTGGGACAGTCAGTGGGCTAAAGAAAACCATTTTGGTCTTACGGTTGATTATGAACAATATCATGTAAAAATTTTAGAATGGTTAATGGAACAGTCAAAATATAAAATTCATATCATTCCGCATGTGATAGATTTTGAACAGCCAGATGCTAGAGAAAATGATTATCGTGTATGTTTACAATTGAAGAAAAAATATGGCGATAGAATTGAAATTGCACCGCCATTTAATACGCCGATTGAAGCCAAGAGTTACATAGCTAATATGAATATTTTTATTGGTTCAAGAATGCATGCAACAATAGGAGCAATTTCGTCAGGTGTTGCAACAATTCCTTTTTCATATAGTAGAAAGTTTGAAGGACTATTTGGCAATCTTGATTATCCATATGTTATTTCTGCCCGAAAGTTTTCTTTGGAAGAAGCACTAGAAAAAAGTAAATTATGGATTCAAAATTATGAAAAATTAAAGGTGTGTGGACAAAAGTCAGTAGAGGAATCATATACGAGGTTGGAATTGCTTGAAAATGATATTAGGTGTCTTTTGGAGAAAAGAAAATGATAGGTGTTATGAAAAAATTTAAAACGGCATCTCCGGCAGTTAAGGCATCTATGGCATTATTATTTGCAAATTTGATTTTAAAGGGACTTTCTTTAATAAGTGGACCTATATTTACGAGGATTATGCCAACTGATCAATATGGGATAGTTTCAACATTTCAATCTTGGCAGAGTCTGTTGGCAGTGATTGTAACATTAAATTTATCGCAAGGCGTATTTAATAATGGAATGTTGGAGTTTAAGGAGAATAGGGATCAATTTGAATTTGCATTAGTTGTTATAACGGTTGTTTGTACAGGTTTGTTTTTATTGATTTTTGAAATATTTAAAACCTCATTATTAAATATGTTCGAAATGCCTTTGGTCATGGTATACATAATGGCTTTATATTTTTTATTTGTTCCAGCATACCAGTTTTGGAGTGGAAGGCAACGTTATGAATATAAATATAAAGCATTATCCATTGTTACTGTATGTATTGGATTATTTTCATTGTTACTTGGAGTACTTTTTGTTCTTAATGTATCTTCAGGAAAAGAGGCAATTGCACGAGTATATGCTATGGAAGGAGTAAATATTGCAGTCGGGATCTTCTTTTTTGTAATAATTGCGGTGAAAGCGAAATTTAAATTACGAATAGAGTATTGTATCTATGCTTTAAAATTTAATATACCACTTATACCACACTATATGTCAATGTATATATTGGCAAGTTCTGACAAAATTATGATAACAAAAATGATAGGTATGGCATCTACAGCTATTTATTCAGTGGCATATACGGTTGCATCTGTCATTCAAATTCTTTGGACATCAATTGAGGCATCATTGTCACCTTGGATTTATGAATGTTTAGATGTTCAAGATAAGGAAAATGTAAAAAAAACTAGTGGACAGATAATTCTTGTTTTTGCAGTATTTTGTCTGGGTTGTACGTTATTTGCTCCAGAAATAATGGCAATTTTAGCTCCTGCTTCTTATAAAGCTGGTATTTATGCGATACCAGCAATTGCAGGAGGAGTTTATTTTACAGCAGTATACTCACTGTATATGAGAATAGAACTATTTTATAAAAAGACAACATTCGCTACGGTAGCATCAACAATTGCAGCAATATCAAATATAATTTTGAACTATATATTTATTGAAATGTTTGGATTTATTGCAGCAGGTTATACGACAATGGTATGCTATGCATTATTAGCATTGCTTCATTATATGAATGTCAAAAAGAAAAAATATGATGATGCAATTGATAATAAAAAAATATTAGTGATTTCAATAGTTGTCATAGTTGTTTCTGTATTAATTTCTATACTTTATTCGCATAGATTATTAAGGTATAGTTTTATTCTTACTATGTTTTTGGCGACATTTATTAAGAGAAAAGCAATAATAGGTATGTTAAGAAAAAGATGAAGGTGTGTTAATTCTGAGTTATGTTACAATAAATGTATGTGTTGAAAAATTATTTTGTAAAAAGTATATATAGCTGATAAAAAAATTGATATTTAGGAAGTGAAAGTTAGATATGAAAGAGTCTAGTAGATACATAAATACATATTGTACTGGATGTGGTCTGTGTCATTCAGTACAAGGAACAGAGCTAAAAATGATAGAGGGAGGTTTTCCTAATGCTGATGTTAAAAAAGGGGAATCATTAGAGTTTTATCATTCCGTTTGTCCTGTTTTTTATTATAAAGATGAAAAGAAGCATGATATATGGGGAAATATAAAAAAAGCATTGATAGGTTATTCATCTGATAAAAAAATTAGATTTAAAGCGGCTTCAGGAGGAGCATTAACTGAAATATGTTGTTATTTACTTGAAAATAAAAAGGTTGATGCAATAATTCATACGACATATGATCCGAATGATCCAACTAAAACGATTAGTTGCATTAGTACTACAGTTGAAGAGGTAATAAGCCGGTGTGGTTCAAGATATGGAATATCTGTACCTCTTAAAGATATTTTACAGATGGTACAAAGTAATAAAAAGTATGCATTTGTCGGAAAACCGTGTGATGTGATGGCACTTAGAAGATATTTGAATAAAGATGAGAAATTGACAAAAAGTATTATTTATTTGTTATCTTTTTTTTGTGCAGGGGAACCTAGTGATAATGCACAGGATGAACTTTTGAAAAGAATGGGAACTTCCAGGCGAGAATGTGGTACGCTAGTATATCGTGGAAATGGATGGCCCGGTTTTACAACAGTTAATACCAAAGATGGTCGTGAACTTAAGATGGAATATAAAATAGCATGGGGACAATATTTAGGACGTGATATAAGATATATTTGCAGATTTTGCATGGATGGAACAGGAGAATTGGCCGATATTGTATGTGCTGATTTTTGGCAGTTGAATAATAATAATCAACCAGATTTTTCAGAGCATGAGGGTCGAAATATTATAATTGCAAGAAATAAACTTGGAAAACAATTACTAGATGAAACTGTTAAAAGCGGAAGGATTTGTGTTGAAGAGGACTTTACTTCTAAAATTGATTCAGAATTTCATTTATATCAACCAGCGCAATTGAAACGCAAAGGTACAATGAAAACTACAATAACTGCAATGAAATTATGTGGACGTGATACGCCGAAATATAGTAAGAGTTTTCTTGATAAATACGCTTCACATGTTGATTTAAAAGTAAAATTTGATTTTTTTATTGGGATTATTAAAAGAATAATAAAAGGAAGATTATAATTACATAATATCACTTTACAATTTTTTTATAAAAAAGTATCATACAGAGTTTTTTGATGGATGAATTGAACTAAAATATTACAAAAGAAAGTAAATCCATATAATAAAATTATCATATTACAAAAAGACTCTGATTGGTAGCATTCATCAATATTTTTTTATTTATTTTGAAACTTTTTTGTAAGTGCTATACAATAAACCGTATAAAAATTCCAGAGAAAGCATTTGGTTAAACAGGAATTCTTCTCCTGTGTTCTGGTAATTAATTTTTCTGTTTAGATTTATCTGTAGATTTTTCTTTTATAGAGTTACTCAATAACATTAATGTCTCTATGTCTATGGGCTAATCTTTGCAGTCTAGCATATATAAGATAAACAGGTAATTATCCGTATCTGTTAACATAATTAATTTTTTGATGCAATCTTCTAAAAACATAAGAATAATTATACTATTATGAAGAAAGAAGAAAAAACTTTATTCTGGTTTGAGTGTGTATAGAAATGTTTGACCATAACACTGAAATAATAGAAATTATATAAATAGAGCACATAATCTTGGCTTATAAAAATCCATAAAGATAAAAAAAGGAGAAACATATGAAGGGAATTATCCTCGCCGGAGGTTCTGGCACAAGACTGTATCCGTTAACAATGGTAACTTCTAAACAGTTACTTCCTATTTATGATAAACCGATGATTTATTATCCAATGTCTGTATTGATGAACGCAGGTATCAGAGATATTTTAATTATTTCTACACCGGCAGATACACCAAGATTTCAGGATTTATTAGGGGATGGACACCAGTTTGGTGTGAATCTTCAATATGCTATACAGCCTAGTCCGGATGGACTTGCTCAGGCGTTTATCATTGGGAAAGAGTTTATTGGTGATGAGCCAGTGGCAATGGTTCTAGGAGACAATATTTTTGCAGGTCATGGATTAAAGAAGAGATTACAGGCAGCGGTTGAGAACGCAGAAACAGGAAAGGGTGCGACAGTATTTGGTTACTATGTAGATGACCCGGAACGTTTTGGAATCGTAGAGTTTGATAAAGATGGAAAGGCTATTTCTATCGAGGAGAAACCAGAACATCCAAAGAGTAATTACTGTGTGACCGGTCTGTATTTCTATGATAACCGTGTTGTGGAGTATGCAAAGAACTTAAAGCCAAGTGCCAGAGGCGAACTTGAGATTACAGATTTAAACCGTATCTATTTAGAAGATAACAGCTTAAATGTAGAACTTCTTGGACAGGGATTTACATGGTTAGATACTGGAACACATGAATCTTTAGTGGATGCAACAAACTTTATCAAGACAGTAGAGCAGCATCAGCACAGAAAGATTGCCTGCTTGGAAGAGATTGCTTACTTAAATGGATGGATCTCTAAAGAGGAAGTCCTGAAAGTTTATGAAGTCTTAAAGAAAAACCAGTATGGACAATATCTGAAAGACGTACTGGATGGAAAATATCAGGAACATTTGTATTAAGAAAGAGGGAAAAAGAATGACAATTATCGTGACCGGAGGAGCCGGATTTATTGGAAGTAACTTTGTATTTCATATGTTAGATAAATATCCTGATTATAGAATTGTATGCGTGGACAAGCTTACATATGCAGGGAACTTATCTACTTTAGCACCAGTAATGGATAACCCTAATTTCCGTTTCTGTAAGATTGATATTTGTGACAGAGAAGCAATCTATAAATTATTTGAAGAAGAACATCCAGACATGGTTGTAAACTTTGCAGCAGAGTCCCATGTAGATCGTTCTATTGAAAATCCTGAGATTTTCTTAGATACAAACATTAAAGGAACTGCTGTTATGATGGATGCCTGCCGTAAGTACGGTATCAAGAGATACCATCAGGTAAGCACTGATGAAGTTTACGGAGATCTTCCATTAGACAGACCGGACTTATTCTTTACAGAGGAGACACCAATCCATACAAGTTCTCCATACAGTAGCTCAAAGGCAGGAGCAGACTTATTAGTTCTTGCTTACCACAGAACTTACGGACTGCCTGTAACAATCAGCCGTTGCTCTAACAACTATGGACCATATCATTTCCCAGAGAAGTTAATTCCGTTAATGATCGCCAATGCTTTAGCAGATAAGCCATTACCTGTTTATGGCGAAGGATTAAATGTTCGTGACTGGTTATATGTAGAGGATCATTGTCGTGCGATTGACTTAATCATCCATAACGGACGTGTTGGAGAAGTTTACAATGTTGGCGGTCACAACGAAATGAAGAATATCGACATTGTAAAAATTATCTGTAAAGAACTTGGAAAGCCAGAAAGCTTGATTACTCATGTAACAGACCGTAAAGGTCATGATATGCGTTATGCTATCGACCCAACAAAGATTCATAATGAATTAGGATGGCTTCCAGAAACAAAATTTGAAGACGGAATCAAGAAGACAATCCAGTGGTATTTAGATAACAAGGAATGGTGGGAGACAATCATTTCCGGTGAATATCAGAACTACTACGAGAAAATGTACGGAAACAGATAAGAATATTAGGAGCGATAAGAAATGAAAGTATTTGTAACAGGCGTGGCAGGCCAGCTTGGTCATGATGTCATGAATGAATTAAGTAAAAGAGGTTATGAAGGAATCGGCTCTGACATCGCTTCAGAATATTCTGGAGTGCAGGATGGCAGTGCCGTTACAACAATGCCTTATGTTTCTTTAGACATCACAGATAAAGAAGCAGTAGAAAAAGTTCTCACAGAACAGAAACCAGATGTTGTTGTCCACTGTGCAGCATGGACAGCAGTAGACCTCGCAGAAGACGATGATAAGGTAGAAAAAGTTCGTGCTATCAATGCTGGTGGAACAGAAAACATCGCTAAAGTCTGCAAAAAACTTGACTCCAAAATGGTTTACATTTCTACAGATTATGTGTTTGACGGACAGGGTACAGAACCGTGGTTACCAGACTGTACTGACTACAAACCATTAAACGTCTACGGTCAGACAAAGTTAGAAGGTGAGCAGGCAGTAAGCGGTAACCTCGATCAATACTTTATCGTTCGTATTGCATGGGTATTTGGAGTAAATGGAAAGAACTTCATTAAAACAATGCTTAACGTAGGAAAAACACACGATACCGTTCGTGTCGTATCCGACCAGATTGGAACACCAACCTATACTTACGATTTAGCAAGACTTCTTGTGGATATGATTGAAACCGACAAATACGGTTATTACCATGCCACAAACGAAGGTGGCTATATTTCCTGGTATGACTTCACTTGCGAAATCTTTAAACAGGCAGGCTATACCACAAATGTAGTACCTGTAACAACAGAAGAATATGGCTTATCCAAAGCAGCTCGTCCATTCAATAGTAGATTAGATAAATCCAAACTCGTAGAGGCTGGTTTTACCCCACTGCCAACATGGCAGGATGCGTTAAGCAGATATTTAAAAGAAATTGAATATTAGAAGAAATCATGCCGTCAGACAATAATTCAATGTCAGATAATAACATAATAAAGAAGTATTCAGAAATCAGAATATAAAATACTCAGTAGCTATTCATAAACATATAATATTGCAATATGTTTTGGATAGCTACAAATCTAAGAAGCATACGCAAAGATAAGTAATTTGTGACAAACAATTTAAAGTAAATAGTTTAAGATAAAAGAATAAGAAGGAAGTAAGAATAATGGGACAGATAAAAGTAACAAAAGCACCAATTGAAGGATTATATGTAATCGAGCCAACCGTTCACGGAGATGATCGTGGCTATTTCATGGAAACCTATAACCTTAACGACATGAAAGAAGCCGGACTTGATATGAACTTCGTACAGGATAACCAGAGCATGAGTACAAAAGGTGTGTTACGAGGACTTCATTTCCAGAAACAGTATCCACAAGGAAAACTCGTAAGAGCTATCAAGGGTCGTGTTTTTGATGTGGCTGTAGATTTACGTTCCGATAGTAAAACATATGGACAGTGGTATGGGGTAGAACTTACAGAAGATAACAAGAAACAGTTCTATATCTCTGAAGGATTTGCTCATGGCTTCTTAGTATTAAGTAATACAGCAGAGTTCTGCTATAAATGTACAGACTTTTATCATCCGGGAGACGAAGGTGGACTTGCTTGGAATGATCCTGAAATCGGTATTGAGTGGCCAGAATTAGTTGGAGAATATAATGGAACAGCTTCCGCAGAGGGATATACATTAAAAGATGGAACAAAACTGAATTTGTCTGACAAGGATCAGAAGTGGGTTGGAGTGAAAGATACGTTTAAGTTTTAGAAAAATATAAAAATAATGGTGTATAGTTGTATTCTTTAAAATAGATATAATGTAAGGTGATTAATTTGTATGGAGCATTTTTTAGAACAAAATCAAATATGGCTTGTACCAATAATAACAATTTTATTGACGGTAATCATAAAAATGTCCGCAAGAAATCAGTCAGTGGATTTCAGAGGAATAGATTTTTTGGACTTTGGATTTGATTTATCTATTTCAGCTATAGTTGTTCTCCTAACTAATGTTCGTGACTCGAATTTAACAGCATGGTTTATGTTGCTATTCTTTGTAGTGATAATGATTATTACTATAATTGTAAACAGAATTGGGTGGAATACAAGGGAAAAACGAATTAATCTTGCTGGGGCTATTATTCCAGATATAATAGGAATTTTTCTTTTGGTAGTTGCGATATTGTATGTTGGAGGTACGATAAAATGAAAAGAAAATGGAATAATACAATTGAAATAATGGCGTTAGGTTTGACGGCAGTGACAGTGTCTATGGCAATATTTAGTTTATTAACGGTAGATGATGCAGATGTAAAGATAAGTGCTATGAATATGTCACTTGCAACAGGTTGTATAATAAGCATTACTGCATTATATCTGGTCATTCTTGCAAGCGGTAGAAATAGAAAAAGAAATAAAAAAATATATATTTCTTATGCTGAAAAAGACGAAGCAACTGTGAGAATGTATATAAAGGCTTTGCAAGAAATTTTAGAGAAAAATAGTCAGTATCATGTTACGTATAATAATGCTAAAAATTCTGTAGCATATGGAGATAATATTAATGATACATTAAAAAAAGTGATAGAAAAAAGTGATGTAATATTATTATGTATAACTAATAACTATTTTGATTCAAAATGGGCAATGAAAGAATACAATTTAATAAAAGAATCAGAAAAAGTAATAATTCCGATTTTATTAGAACCGTTAGATAGTATAAATGATTATCCAGATGAGTTACATGATATATATGCTTTAGAATTATATAATGGTGTAGACAATGAGGAGAAAATAGAAGATTTAGCCAGTGATATAGAGAAGTATCATTTTTTAAAATAACAAAAGGATAAACATTAAAAAATATATAATCAACATCTGAGAATGATAATAGCTTTTGAGTGTATTGATAATTGATTACAATTCAAAAGATCGGTATAAATAATCAAAGCTGATAGCAGTAACACTTTACAACTGTTACTGCTGTTAGCTTTTGAGGTAATAGTATATCAATGAAAAAAGGAATTAATAGCTTCTTGAAGCTGAAAGAATTTGTCATTAAGTCTACTATCTTCAATCAAGCCAGAATAAAGCATTGATTGTTTCAGTCCTTCAAATAATTGTGAACAGATACACTCGTTTCCGAAGTTGGTTTTTAAACTTGTGATGGTATCATTTTTTATAGCTCTTTCTTTATATTCTTTTTCTTTTTCCAACAGATCAAAAATCATATTTATTAAGTCCTCAAAGGTAAGTGGTAGATAGAGAAAAATTAGATTAGATTTATAGAGTATATAAAAATGGAAGGAATAATTTCATAAAAAATATAAAATAAAATGATTTGAGACAGAATGTAGAAGAAATGTTGGAAATAGTAACTATAGTCATAGAAAAAGTAATGAATTTAGTAAAAAGTCTTCCACTAAATAATTTGTTAGTAGGGGTGGTTGTACCGATTGCGGCAGCATGGATATCATATTATTTAGCGGAAAGAGCAATTAGCAAAAAAGAGAATAGCCGTCTATATATTCAAATTGAGTTAATAAAGAGAGAATTGAAAATAAATGATGATGCATTAAGTGAATTTATCTCTTATGTAGAAGAAATGAACAAAATGGAAAAGGCATTGGAATTTCCTTTGTTTTTTATGAAACAATTTTTGATTAATACATTTGATGGATTGCAGAAAATCAAGAATGATTATGCGCATATGATTCCACTTATTTTTGAAAAACCAACGCAAATATATATTTTGATGCAGAAACTAGAAGAGGTAGGGAAAGAAATAGAGAAAGAAGAGAGTAAATATTGTGCCAATGAATATTTAGATGAAAAGAGAAAACAAAAATTATCAAAATTAATAGAAGAAAAAGAGCAGTATATTGAAAAATTAAAAGTAATTAAAGATAGAGATATCTATAAAGAATTTTCTTGCTTACAAACGCAACTAGAAAAGCTCATAATAGGCGATGTGTTTGATAAAATGGATAGACAAGAAGATAATTTTGTAGTAGCAAAGTATATCTATAATCGAATTAAAACTTTTAATGAAAAGGAAGATAAAACGAAAGAGGGTGTAATTTCTCTATATAAAGACTTGGCGATATTTGAAATTAGTTCGGATATTGTGAAAGATGGTCGTTTTAATCAGGATGAATTTGAATTGAATTATAAAATTTTTAATAAGTCTGAAGGGATGCAAAAGAAACTATATGAGTTGTGCGAGAAGTATTATAAATGGGTTACATTAAAAGAGCAGGTTTTAAATTATAAATTCACTTTTGAAGATAAAAGATGGAAAGAAGTATCTTCTGATTTTGTACTTATAAATGATAGAGAATTATATATTTCTTTAGTAGAACTTTATGAAAGATTTTATATTGATATAGGGGATAGTTATAAAGAAAAATATGATTATTCTATGATACAGCATAATGAAATTCAAAAAATTATGGATCAATTAGCTCAGCATGAAATAAAATTAAAGAGAAGATGTAAATAGTGTGAGTTGCATTAATGTATGGAAGGGGTACTCATTGGAGGATTAAAAAATATATAAAGAAAAGGAAAGAGAAAAAGTAATATGAAAACAACATTAGTAATTATGGCTGCCGGTATCGGTTCTCGATTCGGTGGTGGAATTAAACAACTTGCTCCAGTTGGTTTAAATGGAGAAATTATCATGGATTATTCTATCCATGATGCAATAGAAGCGGGCTTTAACAAAATAGTTTTTATTATCCGTAAGGATATTAAGGACGCATTTAAAGAAGCAATCGGTGATCGTATCGAAAAGATTTGTAAAGATCTTGATGTAGAGATTGCCTACGCATATCAGGAATTAAATGAACTTCCAGAAGGTGTGGAGCTTCCGGCAGGACGTACCAAACCTTGGGGAACAGGACAGGCCGTTCTTGCTTGTAAAGAAGTCCTGCATGAGCCATTTGCAGTTATCAACGCAGATGACTACTATGGAAAGGAAGCATTTGTTAAGCTTCATGATTTCCTTGTAGGCTACACACCGGAAAAATCGAATCAGTTCTGTATGGCAGGTTTCATTTTAAAGAATACTTTAAGTGAGAATGGAGCCGTTACCAGAGGTATCTGCGAGACAAATGAGGAAGGCTATCTTACAGCAGTTCATGAAACTTCCAATATTGTTAAGACTACAGAGGGTGCAGCAGTAGACGAAGATGAACAGCTTACTTCAATTAATGCAGAATCCTACGCATCCATGAATATGTGGGGACTTACACCGGAATTTATGCAGACTTTAGAAGATGGATTTAAAGAGTTCTTTGCAAATATGGGAAACAAAGATATTCTGAAAGCAGAATATTTACTGCCAATCTACATAGACGAACTTCTTCAGGCTGGGAAAGTTTCTGTAAAGGTCTTAGATACAAATGATAAGTGGTTTGGAGTAACTTATAAAGAAGACAAAGATTATGTAGTGAAATCATTTGCCAGACTGATAGAAGATGGTGTATATCAAAAGAATTTATTTGAGGATTTAAAATAAATAGTGAAGGAGAACAATGGGAAGTAAGATAATCGAAATATTTAATAAAATAGTATATAATGTATTATCAGCACTTTATCAGCCCTTTTGGGCTGCCGTTCTCCTTGCCTTTTTAACAATGTTCTTATATTTATATGGTAAGGAGCATGGGTGGAAAAAGAATAATTTTATCCGAAATATGTTTGCAACATGGTGGAGAACATTTAAAAATTCATCAACTTTTCGCAGGATATTTCTATTAGCCTTTTATACAGCAATGATATTACTCCGAACAGTCTTAAATCGTGAGATATGGTTTGATCCGCTTGGAAAGATTTTTGGAGGATGGGGATTATATGAAGATGGACAGTTTACAACAGAATCTATAGAGAATTTCATGTTATTTGTTCCATTTTCTGTTTTACTATTATGGGCATTTCAAAAAGAATTACTTGATGAATCTGAGAATATTAGATTTGGAAAGACCGTTTGGAAAGCCACAAAAGTTGTAGCAGTATTTTCTTTTATGATAGAATTTACTCAGTTATTATTCCATCTTGGAACATTTCAAATATCAGATCTGAGCTATAATACACTTGGTGGAGTAGCAGGTGGTATTATCTATTATTTGGGATATTGTCGAAAGGGAAAGCGAAAAAATAAAATAAGAAACAGAGGACAGCTATCGGAGCATTAGTCCGGAGCAGGGAATCCTCTGTTTTAGGTGCAAGATGATTGGATTCACATGGAAAAAGGAATTAGAAATGGCAGGAAGACCAAAAAAGAAACCAGAATATAAGTAAGCAGGTAATCATCCGGTGTGTCTGGCCAGTGAAAAGAATTCCCGTCCAGCTTTTTCATAAGGATCCAGAAACCGGATCCGTCCCATTGAAGGATCTTGATAGAAGTGCGCCTGCGGTTTGCAAAAAGCAAACATACAGCGGGAGTATGGGTCGAGGTGGAATTTCAGTTTGATGATTGCAGCCAGTCCATTGTAACTTTTTCTTAAGTCAGTAACTCCACATGCCAGATAAACGGTAGTGCCTCCAGCCAGGTCAAGCATGATATCTTAACGCCTTTATAATGGCAGACAAAAGTTCTGCCGGGCAGGATGGCTGGATCTCAATACGGATACTTTCATTAAGAAAGATATGGACAGAGGATGAAAGTTGTAAAGAAACCGGCTCCTTTCTGCGAAATTCCTGTTCTGTTGGCAATTTGGCAAAGACAGGGGCATCTTCTTTTACGGAAACCGGATCCACATTTTTTAATTTGCGGATCCAGTAAGACATGGTAGAAACAGGAACCTGATGTTCTTGGCACCATGTCCGGCAGGTCTGTCCACTGGAATAAAATTCCTGTACACGTTCAGACCAGAATAAGATTTTCTCTTCTTTTTTCATAATGGTATACTTCCTCTCATATTTTGAGAAGATTGTATCAGAAAATTAATTGTGGTAACAGGTACGGATGATTATCTGCTTACAAGTCATTTGCCAGATTGATAGAAGTTGGTGTGTATCGGAAAGATTTATTTGAGGTTTTGAAATAAGAGAATAGAAATTTGTGAACTATAGCATATTATATATTGCATTTTCGTATGTTTTGTGTTATAATTAAACAATTTTAATGACAGTAAAAATTATTAACTGCTGCATGAAAATGGTTTAAAGTAGTGATATCTATACCATTACAGCAATGGAGGGTGAAGGCGATGTATTTAAATGATAAGGCAAAAAAGGCTTTGGAAAATTCTATAGGGATTAATCTTTCAAAATTAATTAGAATGGATGAAGAAGAGGAGAGAGAATTCATCTGTTCTAGGGTGGGTCATCGTCCAGTCTTTTCAAAGAAGCCAGATGCTAGAATGGTGGGAAGAGGGAATCCTTTAATTGCACGTCGTAGAATTTGTACAATGGAAGATATAGATAGAAGAATTATGGAGTTAAAATAATGGAAGTAGAAAGAGAAAAAATAAAAATCCACAGTTCAGTTTTAGCACAAGAATCTGAATTATTAGATAATATTTTTCGTATGTATATCGAGGATATAAATCCTTTTGTTGTTCGATTTGAAGTATCAAGTGGGGAATTTCCTGCGGAAGTACAGAATGAAATACGTGCAATATATGGTCATTTGATTAGAGCCTCTATGGCAGAGTCACCTGAAAAAGTTAGAAGTAATATTGAAAAAATGAAGTCTCATTCTAAAAGAGCATTATTGGATTGTTTTAAATATACAAGTATTTTATGTTCTGATAATTATGATGATTTTATGAAACGATATGAGAATATAGATTTGACTTTTTTAGATGATGGTGAATTTTTACGAGATGTTGTTTTACGTTGTAAGAGAGCAAGAAAGGCTTTGCAAAATGCTAAAATAGCAGAAACAACAAATATATTAGAAGACGAATTGTTTTCATTATACCAGGATGCATATTTGCAGTTTGAAGAATTGAATGATAAGATTGAAAAGGCTGAAAAGAGTGCGGCATATTTGCAACGTAAAGCAACAAAGAAAGATAAGATAGCAAAAGTGTCGTTATGGATAGGTATTTTGGGCATTTTGGTCGGAATAGCAGGTTTTGTAATTAATTTTATTTAATATTATGTAAAGATGTAAGAGACAAGTGTAAACATGAACAATCCTCCAAAGCTTTTTAAGCAGTTCTTCTGAAGCAGTATTAGCAATCTCCACTGTCAGATTTCCCGAATGGATAATCACATCTGGTTTGAAAGTATATGATGTATAGTCCTTTTTACCGTCAGCAGACAGATTAGGACAGCCGGGAGATTCCTTTTTCAGAGCAACGGTGGCACGATGGTGTATCCGTTGCAGTCTGGAATACCTGAAGCCAATCTATGAATATCTGCACGGATATTTACTGCAGGCTATATATCTGCATACGGATGAGGCTCCCTGTCAAACGGAATGTTTTCTATAGAATTTTTATGCGGTTTGTTGTGTACCGCTTACATTCTTTTTTCTTTTTTTATCTATTATAAAGTTATACAGAATATTATCTGCATGTGTGCTTATTTTTGTATAACGTCTGTCTATAGAATGTTTTCTCAATTTATTAATTAGCTCAGTGCGTGTATTTTTCGGAAGAGAAGATTTTTGAATGGTAAGCAGGTAATCATCAGTACCTGCTTACGAAACTGCAAAAGCGATGAATATTCTTGTGCGGCAGAGCCGCCCGTCCGGCGTGGCGTGAGCCACTTGTCCAGACGGAATGAGCCATTTTATAATTAGAATGCTACTCTCGCAGCGATTTATCTAAGCCGTATACCTCCCGCATGGATCTGTCATGCTCAGCATCAATGCTTGTAATGCTGATCTGATAGCTGTCATGGCAATGCGGTCAATGATTGCATCAGCCAGAGGACTTGCTTCTCCTCCAAGCTGATCGTACCATTCTTCGAATACATACTGAGAACAGAAGATGGTAGATGATTTTTTGCGTCTCCGATGAAAAAGTTCGAAGATATCTTTCTGCTCAGTTTCTGTTGGCTTCAGAAGCATCCATTCATCTAGGATGAGAACTTGAACCTGCTCACCGGGCTTGCGATTGATGTGCATGGTAGCACGTCGTTTCTGCTCATCCTGCTGGATGTGATAGCAGAATTGAGAATACATGAGCGGCTCATCGCCGTTGGCACGGCAGCCCTCCATGTATTCAGTCCACAGGAGCTTTTTACTGACTCCGTTGCGGAGCAGTTCTTTGTGGATGTAGTCGTAGTCTGGCATACGCTTTTGAGAGCGGTCGCATTGTTTTGGATAAAGACTTAAGTTTTTGTGAAGACCTGTTGCCATGGGCACCAAATCTTCCAGAGAAATGCAGAAAGACAGAGAAAAAATAAGACCGCCGTTTGGCGGTCTAAAATTTTGTCAAGGTACGCACTGTCTACCACTTACTTAATTAGAGTTAATTTAAAATTATATTGACAAACAAACAGAAGTTCGATATATTGCTATTAATAGAAGAAAAAGAAATTATTAGAAAAAAGTTATACTAGAAAAATGTATTTACTAATATACAATAATAAATATAATAGAATATATATTAAAAATTTTATACGAATTGAGGAATGAAAAATGGTTAGTAAAATTAGAAAAGTATTGTTTTATCGTCTTTCCATGAATGATAAACAGGGAAAAATAATTTCTCCAAAGGAATTAGAAGCAAAATTTGATAAAATTATACAAGAATACATGATAAAAATACCTAACTCTAATAGATATGCAATTTCTATTGAGAAGGAAAATGAAATATTTGTTATCGAATTAATTAAGAAGAATAATAAATTAGCGTTTTTAAAATTGGGGATTCAAAATGCTTCTAATGCAGTTGCACTGCGGAATGGGGAAACATTAGAATCTGATGAGGTGGATATCGCCCCTAATCAATCATTAGAAACTTATACATATTGTCTTATAGATTTTGCGACAACAATAGTAAGTTATGTTAATACAAATACTTCTCCAAGAATTTCTGTTTTAAAAGATTTATTTGAGAAATGTTATGGGAAGGAAGGTTTTTCTCCGAGCATGAATATAATTTTTGCACCGGATGCAATTAAGGAAATTTTGAAAAAGAAAAGGGTACTTAAAATACAAGTGGATGTAGCTGTACCTTCGGATAATGTTCTTACTCAGTATCTAGAAGTATCGGAGGGTACCTTTGATGGTTTGGGTGGAAAAAGTTCAAGCACAGTTTCTTTTCAAATTAAAGCAGATAGGGGAAAGAGTCTTTATAAGGAAGAAGGGAAATTTAATAAAATATTAAAAGAGCTTACCAATAAAGCTGGTTCTGATAGAATTCAGAAGATAGCTGCATGGGGAAAAGATGATAATGAAACTGAGTCGCAAATGTTTGATCTATTATCATATAAAGCGAATGTGAAAGGTAAGGTTGGAAGGGAAAGATATGATAATGCGTCAGAAGAAGATCAGCTAAATATGATAGAGATAGAATATGAAAGTAGAAAAGAAGAAATACTTGGATATATATCAATACAATAAAGTTATTTTATTATAAATAAAGAAGTATAGCTTGTAAGGGAAGGAGAATTACAGTGAGTGATAAGATTGTGCGTCGAAACTGCATAATGTTGGGTAGTGTAACTATTGGCACAATTATAATTACTGCGATTTTAATGAAGTCTGATATTATTAGTATAACAATGATAAATAAATTAGGGAAAGATTTTCAGTATAATTTATTAAGTTTTTCAGGTGTGTTAGCAGGCTTTTTGTTTACGGGTGTAGGAATTCTAATATCTGCTATTGATAAAGAACGAATAAAAAGACTTTGGTATAATCGGTATTTAGACAATCTTTATCATTGTGCGGCATTAGGAATTTTGTGTAGTATTTTTACGATTTTAACAGTATTTTCAGAATTATTTTGTACTTTTTCAAAGGAGATTCAGAAAAAAATTCTAGAATTTCAGGTTTTATTTATTATACTTGGTATGGTATATTTTATTTGGTGTACCTATATGCTTATTGGTTTGATTTCTAAGATGAGGAAAGAGATATAATGAATATTGGGATTAAAAAAATAAAAATTGGAATGAAAAAAGGTTCGGAAATTGAAATAAATAAGTATAGGAAGAAATAGATAAAATGATACAAGAATTTTTTCGGTATATAAAAAATAGTGATAATGCAGAAGTAATAGTTGCGGTAATAGCACTGGTAGCATCAGTGATAGTTTTTCTTTGGGGATTATATCATCAAAGAAAATTAGATACATTAAACAAACTTACAGAATTACGTACAAAGTATCCGAATTCAGATGAGCTAGATGAAAAAGGGAGAGAGAACTATTTGCGTGAATTAGAATTCTTTGCTACAGGCGTTAACACATATATCTATAGTTATAAAATTGTTAAAAAAATGAGTAGGACAAGATTAAAAAGTCAATACAACAATTGGATATACGGTACCATTCAGAAAATAAGGGGAAATGACAATAATAAGGATGCTTATAAAGAATATGAAAGAATGATGGAGAGATTAAAGAATTCATCTGAATCTAAATTGATAAGGCGTATGAAATTAAATATTCAATTTTGTATTCAGAAAACAGATACAGGTCAAAAATTTATTAAGATATTGGGTAAATATTGGATTTTGATAGGGTTGGTAGCAACCTTAATTATTAAAATTATTTTTTCACCTGCTCCTATGATGGAATGGTTGAGTAAAATTGAATTTTGTAATAAGATTTTATTACGTCCGGCGGAGAAAACCTTATATTTTGAGGTACTTTCTTTACTTGATGCAGTTGCGACATCGTTTGTAGCAAGTTTGGTATTTTATGGGCTAAACGTAGTTCTACCTTCTAGAGAAAAAAATAAACAGATACAGGGAGAAATTCAAGATATAGCAACTAGAATTTTAGATGAAATTAGAAAACCACATGCAAGATGTGCAAACGAATATCATAAGCAGCCCCAATTTAATATTGCAGTTGCAAGTGAAGAAGATATTAAATTATTTCTGCAGACAATGAATTACGAAAAAGAGCTATGTTATGAAAAGGATGAATTTGTAGAAGGAATTGAATTGGTACATACATCCATACAAAGAATAGAAGAGTATATAAGAGAGTTACGTAGAGTATATTTGTCTTCACTTAATTCAGAACAATTGAATATTTTGAGAGATTTACAAAATTCTTTATATATAGAAGAGTTTAAAAGGTATTATCAGCATTTACATAGCATTAATAGATTTTCTGTACCGGAACGTGTATTAAAGGAAAAATATAAAAACTATAAAGATGAAAAGCCAGATGGTGAAGGAGGAATAAATCAGGATAGTTTTGAGATTGAACAGGCATTATATGATGCGAGTATTTTATATAAAAGACTTAAAGAAGCTTTTAAAATATAATAATATTATTATTAAGTTTGAGATAAGGAGGTGACACAAGAATTTTTTACTTAACAAAAGACATTTGGAACAGTATATTGCTTGATTTTAAGCAACCCATAAGTTATCTGATACCAGCAATAATTATAACAGTCTTTTTAGCAGTTATTTATAAGGTATGTAGGAGAGAGAAAGCGAGAGTTAGCTTATCTTGCCTCCTTCTTATTGTTTATATACAAGTTGTTTTACAGACAGCTTTTTTCTTCAGAGAGTCGGAAAGTAGGACGCAGATGGATCTTCGATTGTTTGGTATATGGGGAGAGGCTCCGATAGCGCATGCGTATTTTATTGAGAATATTATTATATTTATACCGTTTGGGGGATTGATGCCAATGGTATTTAAGCGGATGAAGAAGATGAGATACTGTGTATTTGCAGGATTTTTGTTTTTTTGTATAATTGAGATTAGTCAGTTGATTACACAGTGGGGATTTTGTCAGTTAGATGATGTTGTTACGAATACAGTAGGTGCGTTTGTTGGCTGGATAATATGGAACTGTGGGAATTATTTTATAGAATTATGGGGGAACAACCTTGGATAAATGGACAACAACAAAGTCAGAGAGTTTAGTAGATAATCACTGGGTAAAGATTCGAAAGGATAGTGTAGTTCTTCCGAATGAGCAGAAGATTGATGATTTCTATGTGATTACGATTAACAACGCAGCAGCGATTGTAGCGATTGATGAAGATGGTAACTGTATTCTGAAGAAGGAATATCGTTATTGTTACGATAGAGACTTAATCGAAGTTCCGGCAGGAACTTTTGAGGAAGATGAGACAGATGGTTTAGCAGTTGCAAAGCGTGAGCTGTTAGAAGAAACAGGCTATGAGTCGGATGAGTGGCAGTATTTAGGGGCTACAGTGGAAAGTTCAGCTAAGCTTACTAACTATATGCATATTTATTTTGCAAATCATTGTAAGAAGGTTAGTGAGCAGCATCTTGATGCGACGGAAGATGTGGAGGTTATTGTGGTTCCGTTTGAAAAGGCAATTGAGATGGTTATGAATAACGAGATATGCTGTAATAGTTCGGCACATGGGATTTTGAGAGTGGCTAGGATGTTAAATATTTAGAGAATTAAATCAGCACTAGAGCGTGTCTGAAAAACATTTTAAGTTGTTCATTTTAACCAAATTAATATTGAGACGATGCATACAAAACCCAGAAAAGTGGACGCCAGTTTATCATAACGTGTCGCTATTCGGCGAAACACCTTTAATTTGAGAAAATAGTTTTCTACTAAATGCCTCTCTTTATAAAGCCACCAATCACAATGTCGGTCAAACTTTGCCCCTTTTCTGGATGGGATTGTTGGTTCTCCACCATGAGAGTAGATATAATCAAGTAATTTATTGCTATCGTATCCACGATCAGCTAATACGTTGCTTCCATTCGTATTTATATGTTCAAGCAAAGGGATTGCGTAATTGATATCATTACGTTGCCCTTCACTAATCATAAAATATACTGGATAACCATAAGCATCTACTACCGCATGAATTTTTGTGCTGGCACCACCTCGGCTGTGTCCGATTTCGTTTGGAGACCCCTTTTTTGGCACCTGCACTATGTTGATGAGCCGAAACAATAGAGGCATCCATAGATAATTCTGTTAATTCAGCCTCAAGGCTCAGAACACGGAAAATGTTATCAATGATACCATCGTCAATCCATTTTCGAAAACGGGAGTATACCGTTTGCCATGCACCATAACGTTCTGGAAGATCACGCCAGGGTGCTCCACTACGAGCAATCCAAACAATCCCGTTAAGAATTGTTCGATTACTTTTTTTAGGACGGCCCTGTTTTCCAGAATTTTCAGGTGGCAGTAAAGGAGCAATGCGGTTCCATTCATCGTCAGTTAATTCGTATCGTCTCAACATAGTAAACACCCCTTTTTTCTTTATTTTAACATGAAAAAGGGGATTAGAATATATGTTTTGTGCAACTTTTATTTTTCAAACACGCTCTAGGAGAAATAGAAAGAAATAAGTATTTTTCGAAAAATATAAGTCATGAGAATAGGATATAAATGAAGTATAAGGGGGATGATGGGATAATGCAGGATCTTTTTTCAGATAATACACCTTCGGTTGAGTCAGAGCGTATTCTTTATACGCCATCGACTTTTGCCCGTTCTTCTCTTCTTCATTTACAGGAAGTTGGTTCATTAAAGGCAATATCGGCACATACTTCTTCCAGAAAAGATTTAGTTTCTTTTCTTTGTTTCGTAGTATTAGATGGATGTGGAGAACTGGCTTATGAGGGAAATACATATTTTTTAAAAAAAGGGGATTGTGTATTTATTGATTGCCGAAAGGCGTATAGTCACCGAACAGGAGTGGAAGCGGTAGGTTCAGCCTATGCAGAAGATGAAAATAAATTATGGTCTTTGCAGTGGTGTCATTTTTATGCGCCATTTCTTCCGGCAGTTTACGAGAAGTATAAGGAGCGTGGGGGAAGACCCATGTTTCATCCAAAGAATCCGTCAAAGTTCAGGGAGCTTTTTACAGAAATTTATTTACTTGCTTCTTCATCGGATTATATTCGAGATATGCGTATGAATGAGAAGTTGAGCATGCTTCTTACGATGTTGATGGAGGAATCCTGGCATCCAGAGGATAGTAGCGTTTCAAAGAAGCGCATGGAGCTTACGAAGCTTAAAGAATATCTGGATGAACATTATACGGAGAAGATTTCGCTGGATGAACTGTCAATACACTTTTTTATTAATAAATATTATCTCACGAAGATTTTTAAAGAGACGTATGGAACGACAATTAACAGCTATATTATTGCGAAAAGGATTACAAGAGCGAAGCAGATGCTTCGTTTTACAGATATGACATTGGAGGAGATTGCGATTGCGGTTGGGATGAACGGAGGGAATTATTTTAGTCGGATGTTTAAGAAGATAGAGGGAATTAGTCCAAGAGAATACAGGAAGCAGTGGTAGAGAAAACTGGCACAACATTAGTTAAAAACCAATATTGTGCTAGTTTTATTTTTTATATGCCATTTTTTTCTTGCTTGAAATCATTTACAATGGTATCCGTCACAGAAAAGTACGGTGATAAGGTTATTATCACTGAGAACAGATATATAATTCATAAAGAAAGGTTAGGAACAATATATGAAAAAAGCTCTTATTACAGGTATTACAGGACAGGACGGTTCTTATTTAGCAGAATTTTTATTAGAGAAGGGATATGAGGTTCACGGTATTACTCGTCGTGCTTCTATTTCAAATACTGCACGTATTGATCACATCATTGATAAGATTACATTACACGATGGAGATTTATCTGATTCTTCTTCTTTAATCCGTATTATCAGCATGGTTCAGCCAGATGAGATTTATAACCTTGCTGCACAGTCTCATGTTCAGGTATCTTTTGATGTACCGGAGTATTCAGGAGATGTAGATGCACTTGGTGTTCTTCGTATTTTAGAGGCTTGCCGTATTTTAGGTCTTGAGAAGAAGACAAAGGTCTACCAGGCATCTACTTCTGAACTTTACGGAAAGGTAGAGGAAGTTCCACAGCGTGAGACTACTCCATTCCACCCATACAGCCCATATGCAGTTGCAAAACAGTATGGTTTCTGGATTACAAAGGAATACCGTGAAGCTTACGGAATGTTTGCTGTAAATGGTATTTTATTCAACCATGAATCTGAGCGTCGTGGAGAGAACTTCGTTACTCGTAAGATTACTCTTGCAGCAGGACGTATCGCAGAAGGTCTTCAGGATCATTTAGAGCTTGGAAATATGGATTCTTTACGTGACTGGGGTTACGCAAAGGATTATGTAGAATGTATGTGGATGATCCTTCAGCATGACACACCAGAAGATTTCGTTATTGCTACAGGTGAGCAGCATACAGTTCGTGACTTTACAGAGAAAGCTTTTGCAGCTAACGGAATTACAATCCGTTGGGAAGGCGAAGGTATTAATGAGAAGGGTTACGATGCAGAGACAGGTAAGATGCTTGTATGTGTTAATCCACAGTGGTTCCGCCCTACAGATGTAGATAATCTTTGGGGAGATCCTACAAAGGCTAAGACTGTTCTTGGCTGGAACCCACAGAAAACAAGTTATGAAGAGTTAGTTGAGATTATGGCAAAACATGACAGAGCGCTTGCAAAAAAAGAAGCTGCCATGAAAAACGCATAATTAAACGTGTTTTAGATAAAGGATTGGAGATAGATAACGATGATGGAGAAAAATGCAAAGATTTATGTTGCTGGTCACAGAGGAATGGTAGGTTCTGCTATCGTTCGTGAATTAGAGCGTCAGGGATATACAAATATTATTACCCGTACACATAAAGAGTTAGATCTTTGCCGCCAGGATGCGGTAGAAGAGTTTTTTGCAACAGAAAAGCCAGAGTATGTTTTCCTTGCGGCAGCTAAGGTTGGCGGTATTGTTGCAAACCAGGAAGCATTAGCTGATTTCATGTATGAAAACATGGTATTGGAGATGAATGTAATTCATTCTGCATGGAAGAATGGATGTAAGAAGTTAGAATTCCTTGGTTCTTCCTGCATTTACCCTCGTATGGCTCCACAGCCAATGAAGGAAAGCTGCCTGCTTACTTCTGAGCTTGAAAAGACAAATGAAGCATATGCATTAGCTAAGATTTCCGGATTAAAATACTGCGAGTTCTTAAATAAACAGTACGGAACAGATTATATTTCTGTAATGCCTACAAACCTTTACGGACCAAATGACAATTATCATCCAACACACAGCCATGTACTTCCTGCTTTAATCCGTCGTTTCCACGAGGCAAAGGTAAACGGATTAAAAGAAGTTACATGTTGGGGAGATGGTTCACCATTACGTGAGTTCTTATATGTTGATGACCTTGCAAATCTCTGTGTATTCTTAATGAATAACTACAGCGGAGATGAGACTGTAAATGCTGGTACAGGTAAAGAGTTAACGATCAAAGAACTTACAGAGTTAGTAGCTAAGGTAATTGGTTACGAAGGTGAGATTAAGTGGGATTCCAGTAAACCAAACGGTACACCACGTAAGTTATTAGATGTTTCTAAGGCAACAAATCTTGGATGGACTTACAAGACAGAGTTAGAAGAAGGTATCCGCTTATCTTATGAGGATTTCTTAAATAACCCAATGAGAGCTGAAAGATAGAAATAATAGACAGGCCGCTTGCCCCAGTCGGGCGGTGGCCTTTTTTAGTAACTTTAATAATTATATAAGCAAAAAATGGATGTTACGAATGTGTTGTGAAAAGTGATTTTGAATAAATATAATACTTTTTTATAAAAACAATTAGTAATAAAATTTTTAATAATAACTATAAAATTGTAAGAATATAAGGGGAAAGAATAGATGAATATTGTATTATTATCTGGTGGTTCAGGTCAGCGTTTATGGCCTTTATCCAATGAGATTCGTTCAAAACAGTTTATTAAGATTTTTCATAAAGAAGATGGTGAGTTAGAATCTATGGTGCAGCGTGTGTACCGACAGATTCGTACAGTAGATACAGATGCTACCGTTACAATCGCAACTTCTAAGTCTCAGGTGTCTGCGATTCATAATCAGTTAGGGGAAAATGTCGGAATCAGCGTAGAACCTTGCAGAAGAGATACTTTTCCAGCGATTGCATTAGCAGCAGCATATTTAAAAGATGTGCAGCATATAGGGGAAGAAGAAGCTGTTGTTATCTGTCCGGTAGACCCATATGTAGAAGATGATTATTTCAAAACAATTGAAGCATTAGGAAACAGAGCAGCAGAAAGTGAAGCAAATCTTGTTTTAATGGGAATCGAACCTACATATCCAAGTGAAAAATATGGATATATCATTCCAAAAAGTAAAGAAAACATCAGCGAAGTTTCTATGTTTAAGGAAAAGCCAACGGCAGAAGTAGCAGAAGGCTACATTTCTCAGGGCGCATTGTGGAATGGCGGAGTATTTGCGTTTAGGCTTGGTTATGTATTAAAGCGTGCGCATGAATTAATCGACTTTAAAAACTATGATGATTTATTTGCAAAATATAATACACTGAAAAAAATCAGTTTCGACTATGCAGTAGTAGAGCATGAGCCATTAATCGAAGTAATGCGTTTCTCTGGCACATGGAAAGACCTTGGTACATGGAATACTTTGACAGAAGCGATGGACAGCAACAATGTTGGAGAAGCGCTTTTTAATGAAAAATGTGAAAATGTTCATGTAGTAAATGAATTAAATATGCCAGTACTTTGTATGGGATTAAAAGATGTTGTTGTATCTGCAAGCCCGGAAGGAATCCTTGTTTCCGATAAAGAACAGTCCAGTTATATTAAACCATTTGTAGAGACATTTAATAAACAGGTTATGTTTGCAGAAAAATCCTGGGGAAGTTTCCGCGTATTAGATGTGGAGAAAGAAAGCCTTACAATTAAAGTTACCTTAAATCCGGGACACAAGATGAATTATCACAGCCATACAAACAGGGATGAAGTATGGACAGTTGTTTCTGGTACAGGTTACACAATAATTGATGGACAGAAACAGATTGTAAGACCGGGAGATATACTTAGAATGCCTGCTGGCTGTAAGCACACAATTGTTGCAGATACAGAATTACAGGTAATAGAAGTGCAGATGGGCAAAGATATTAGTGTACATGATAAGGAAAAGTTTGAATTAGAGATATAATTTTTGGTCGTACAGTATTTTAATAAACATATAAATTATATTGATATAAATGAATATATTTTTAGATTTTATATGGAAAAATAACTGCCGAACAGAAGGAATATTGCGATACATTTTGCGAGTGGATATTGAACGAATAAAAATATTTTATTTTGACTTATTTTAATAGACAGAATAATAGGAGAATTTACCATGAATAATGCAATTTTAAATAACTATCAGCGCTGGACAGAACGAGCAATTGCTGATATTGATGTGATAAATGAATTAAAAGATATTGCAGGAAATGAAGAGAAGATAGAAGATGCTTTTTACAAAGATTTAGCATTTGGAACTGGTGGATTAAGAGGTGTTATCGGTGCCGGAACAAATCGTTTGAATGTATATACTGTTGCAAAAGCGTCTCAGGGACTTGCAGATTATGTTATTAAAAATTTTGCTCCAGAAAAAAGAAAGATTGCAGTCAGTTTTGATTCCCGTATCAAATCCGATGTATTTGCCAAAGTAGCATCAGGAGTATTTGCAGCAAACGGAATTAAAGTAGCAATCTATTCTGAACTGATGCCAACACCTTGTCTTTCTTTTGCAGTACGTTATCTGGGATGTGCAGCTGGTGTTATGGTAACTGCTTCTCATAACCCAGCTAAATATAATGGATATAAAGTATATGGAGCAGATGGCTGCCAGATTACAACTGAAGCAGCAGCAGAAATTCTTGCAGAAATAGAAAAACTAGATATTTTTGATGATGTAAAAAGGATATCTTTTGAAGAGGGATTTGAAGCCGGAAAAATTTCTTATATATCAGAAGAAGTTTATACTGCATTTATAGAAGAGGTAAAAAAAGAATCTGTATTAGGAGGCACACAGGTCAACAAAGATGTTGCGATTGTTTATTCTCCTTTAAATGGTACAGGCTTAAAGCCCGTCATTCGTACATTAAAAGAATCTGGTTATACAAATATAACTGTCGTAAAAGAACAGGAACAGCCAGATGGTAATTTCCCAACCTGTCCATATCCTAACCCAGAAGTAAAAGAAGCAATGGAACTTGGAATAGAGTATGCAAAGAAAAACAATGCAGACTTACTTTTAGCAACTGATCCAGACTGTGATCGTGTTGGTATAGCAGTAAAAAATACACAGGGAGAATATGTTCTTCTTTCTGGAAATGAAACCGGAATGTTATTATTAGATTATATCTGTTCCCGCCGTACCCAGATGAAGACAATGCCACAAGACCCTGTCACTGTAAAAACCATCGTAACTATCGATATGGCAGAACGTATTGCTGCGAAATATGGTGTGAAAACGATCAATGTCCTTACCGGATTTAAGTTTATCGGAGAGCAGATTGGTTTTCTCGAAAAACAGGGAAAAGAAAGCTCTTATATTTTCGGAATGGAAGAAAGCTATGGTTACTTATCCGGCAGCTATGTACGAGATAAAGATGGTGTAAACGCAGCATTCCTTATTTGTGAAATGTTCGCCTACTATGCATCTAGGGGAATCGGATTATTTGAAAAATTAAATGAACTGTACGAAGAATATGGATATTGCCTTAATACACTTCATTCTTATACCTTTGAAGGCTCTGCTGGTTTCGAAAAAATGCAGAATATCATGGCATCTTTCCGCAAATCCATCACAGAGTTTGCAGGCAAAAAAGTTCTAAAATGTCTTGATTACAGCCGGGGAATCGATGGACTTCCAAAATCAGATGTCCTTAAATTCTTTTTAGAAGATAACTGCTCTATCGTAGTTCGCCCTTCGGGAACTGAGCCGAAATTGAAAGCTTATATTTCTGTTAGTGCAGCAACGAAAGAAGAGGCACAGGTAGTTGAGGGAGAATTGGCAAGAGCTGTAGAAGAAAAAATGTAGAAGGAGAAAAACCTTTTTTATTATCTGTTTGATGATAAAAGTTTGATGGTGACATTCTCCTCCTATAGGTGGGGAGGATGGCACAAAAGATAAGAGTAAATATCATTAAGGAGTGTTTAAGATTAATTATTCAACAGAAAATATATGGAATAATATAATAATGGACTTTAGACAACCTATAAGTTATTTGTTTCCTGCCATAATCATCACTATGGCAGGCGTTCTCGTTTTTAAAATATACAAAAAAGGAAAAGGGAGAATTCGATTTTCCTGTATTCTATTTATAATTTACATAGAGATTCTCATGCAGACAGCTTTTTTTTCACGTGAACCAGGAAGTCGACAGCAGATAGACTTGAATTTATTTGGAACATGGGGTCAAACAGCGATAGCTCATGCTTATTTTATAGAGAATATTATTATGTTTATTCCGTTTGGACTTTTAGCACCAATGGTATTTAAGCGGATGAGAAAAGTGAGATTCTGCGTGTTCATAGGATTCTTGTGTTCATGTGGAATTGAGTTAAGTCAGCTTATCACACAGCGAGGGTACTGTCAGTTGGATGATGTGGTTACAAATACGGTGGGGATGCTAGTAGGATGGGGGATTTGGAAGCTGCTTAGTAGTGTGGGCATGGCTGAGAATCCTCTGTTTTAGGTGCAAGACGATTGGATTCACATGAAAAATAGGGGTTGGAAAATGGCAGGAAGACCAAGAAAGAAACCAGAATATAATCCAGAACTTCAATGTAACAATTTTCTTCAAGAGTTAAGAGATGCCTATGAAGAAGCAGATTCCTTAAGGTCACTGGCAGATGAGTTAAATATTAGTCTGCTTAAACTCCGTAAGCTACTTATTACTGCAGATGTATTCACATCAGATATATGTACAGAAATCAATGATCTGCATCAGTCAGGAAAAGAGATTCCGGAGATTATGAAACTCACAGGTCTTTCCAGAGCATCGGTTCATTCCTATCTGCCCTACACAAAGGGAATTTATAATGCAGCAGAGATAAGTCTAAATGCGGAGCGATGCCGGACATATAAGAATAGACAAGAACAGGTTCGGCTTTTACAGGAAATACCATCAAAGGAAAATCTGTGGCAGGCTGTTATTGCATTTCAGGAGTATCCATTTAAAACGGCAACAGGATTACCATTCCGATATAAATTAAAGGTCGGTAAGAACGGAGAGTATAACAGAGAGCTGCTGATAGATCGTAGAGAGAAAAGTAAAAGTCTTGCCTGGAGTAGTGTGGTGCTGGCATTTGAAAATAGTAAGAGGATTTCAGAAGAAGTGAAGAAGCCGAAGGCACTTGGAGATATTAGAGGAGTTTCATATATTTATCCGATACTATGGAGATTTGGTCTGATAAGAGTTCCGGAAGCAATAGAGAAGAAAATGGGAAAGTAGAGATAAATCCCTGCTTTTATTACCTGCGGACGATTAGATTAACATGGATATATTATAGGGTTTCTCGTAAAATAAATATGAAAAAAGATACAAGATTATTAATGAATGTGTCTAATGAAAAACTCAAATAAAAAAACAGAGAATTAATGTGTTTTCATAGAAATCTTACTGTGATAAACTTATAGGAAAAACGACGGAGGATAAATCAATGTTTGACACAATTCATCATATTGCAATTATAGGAAGCGATTATGAGAAATCAAAACATTTTTATGTTGATTTACTGGGGTTTGAAATAATCCGGGAAAATTATCGAAAGGAACGGGATGATTATAAAATAGATTTAGCTTGTGGAGAGCAGGAGATTGAGCTATTTATTATAAAAGATGCTCCGGCCCGTGTAAATTATCCGGAAGCACTTGGATTGAGGCATCTGGCATTTAAGGTAAAAAGCGTTGATGATACGGTTAAGGAGCTTAATGCAAAAGGAATAGCAACAGAGCCGGTACGCTTAGATGATTATACTGGAAAGAAAATGACATTTTTCCATGATCCAGATAATCTTCCATTAGAAATCCATGAATAATCAACTGTTATGATTGCTGTTTGAAATACTATGGTATATCCAGATAGAAGATAAGAAAAGAAAAGCTGTGGACGAAACTTCTATAGACAAGGGAAAAGCTCAGAGAATTTAAACTCTGGGCTTTTTCTATATCATTGTTTTTATAGCCGGTATAAAAAGTTCCAATCATGGCTGCCAATGCACCAAGTGACCAATATTTATGTGCTTTCATTTGAATATACCTCCTGCATTTTTTTATATAATACCTCTTTTTGGAAAGTATGAAAACAGGAAATTTATAAATTTTGCTCTTTCTCAATCTGCTGTTCCTGCTCGTGATTCTTCCCAAGAATCATATCAATATTAGCGGAAACGGTACGAAGTTCCCGTTCGTAATCTCGGCGGTTAGAAAAATCTTCCCGTTGTGTATCTCGCAATATTCATTAATAGGACATTGCTTTTTCGCTTATTATGGGTTATAATATAGTTCGTCTTTTGCAATTTAACACATTAAATCGTAATAGGTTAAAGAGGCGAAATAAAGATTCATACAGACAGGAAGATAAAATTACATATAGATTTACAGTAAGTATTGTTTCTGAAAAGGTTACGATTTGTATAGAATGTAATTGTTTTGTTGACAGTAGAGAATCTGACAGAATGGGAGAAAAGTGATGAAAGAAGAAAAGAAACTGAATTTACCGCAGTCATTGTTACTGCTTGTATTGATAATTTTTTCGGTTGCAGTTTGTATTCGTTTAAAGACTGGCGGACCGATGATCGGCTTATTTGCAAGCTGGATTTTTATTTATCTTGTTTGCAAGATTGTTCGTATTCCATATGATAATGTTGTTGCAGGCGCATATGATGCAATTCGTATGGTTGTTCCAACACTTTGTCTGCTTATGGCGATTGGTGTTATGATTGGTACCTGGTTACAGAGCGGTACGATTGCGACGATTATTGCCTGGGGGCTTAAGATGATTAACCCGGCATGGTTACTGCCACTTACATTATTATTCTGTTCTGTACTTAGTGTTGTAACAGGAACTTCTTATGGTTCTGTTGGAAGTGCTGGTGTTGCAATGATGGCAATCGGCAATGCGATGGGAATTAATTCTGGTATGGTTGCCGGAGCAGTTATCTGTGGTGCAATGTTTGGTGATAAGTTAAGTCCGCTTTCTGATACAACAAACTTAGCTCCAGCTGTCGCAGGTGCAAAGTTAGGTGATCATATCCGTGCCATGTTTTGGACAACGATTCCTACATATATCATTACATTAATTATCTTTACTGTTTTAGGAATCCAGCAGACAAGCGGTGGTTATACAGCAGGAGATATTTCAAACTATATTACAGAATTAAATGGAGAATTCCATCTTGGAGCGGTAACATTAATTCCTGCAATCTTAATTATCGTGCTTTTACTTTGTAAGGTAAATGCAATCTCTGCACTTGGAATTTCAAGTTTTGCAGCAGGAGCAGTTTCATTTTTTGTACAGCATGCGACATTACAGAGTATTATTCAGACTGCATATAGTGGATATACAACTACAATTGAGGAAGGGGTACTTCAGTCCATCTTAAATCGTGGTGGTATGGGAAGTATGTTACAGTACGTTGCCATCATCAGTTTTGCTGTTGGTATGGGAGGTATGCTTGAAAAACTCGGCGTATTAGAGCACATTTTAAATGCGGTTGTAAAGCGTATTAACAGTGATGGTTCTATGATTTTAGTTACTTTAATTGTTGGCTATATCACAAGTTTGATCAGCTGTTCCCAGCCAATGTCTCATGTACTGACAGGCCGCTTAATGGCACCAGTATTTAAAGAAAGAAAAGTGGCACCGGAAATCCTTTCCCGCTGTCTTGAAGATTCAGGAACAATGGCAGGCCCAATGATTCCATGGCATGGCTATGGCGTATATATGGCAGGAACACTTGGTGTAGCCTGGGCTGCATTCTTCCCATATTTGTTCTTGCTGTATTTAACACCAATTTTCAGTATTATTTATGGATTTACTGGAATATCTATTAAGCATGTTTCTGGGGAAGAAGTAGCGGAGTAGTGTTCTGATAATTTTATATATAGTTAGCAATTGAAAATGTAGGGAAAGCATAATATAAATTAAGATAAAAGATATAAAATACAAAATAGAGAAGGATACAATAAAATGAAAACAAAACTTGTTCTTTTAGGTACAGGCACACCTAATGCCTGCCCGAATGCAAATGGTCCGTCTTCCGCAGTAGTTGTAGGAGACAGGGCATATATTGTAGACTTTGGGCCGGGAGTAGTCAGACAGGCTTCCGCAGCTTACTTTAATGGAATTGATGCGTTAAGACCAGATCTTTTAACAGTGGCATTCTGTACACATCTGCATACAGACCACACTGCCGGATATCCAGACCTCATTTTTACCCCGTGGGTATTAGAGCGTCCGGTTCCACTCAAAGTATTTGGTCCTAAGGGAATGCAGCATATGACAAATCATATCTTAAAGGCCTATGAGACTGATATTGATTTCCGAATTAACGGATTTGAAAAGGCAAATGAATCGGGATACCGAGTGGAAGTCACAGAAATCGAGTCTGGAATTATTTATAAAGATGACCGTGTAACAGTAGAGGCATTTCCTGTAAGTCACGGAACTTTAGAATGTTATGGATACAAGTTTATAACACCAGATAAAACTATTGTGATTACAGGCGATACAGCCCCACTTGATATCGTGGCAGAAAAAGCCAAAGACTGCGACATTCTTCTTCACGAAGTAGAATATGCCGCCGGAATATCCTGCCGTGAACCAAAATGGCAGAAATATCACCGCGAGGTGCATACATTAAGCACAGACCTCGCCCAGGTTGCAAAAAAAGCCAATCCAAAGCTTCTCGTAACCTACCACCGTATTTATCATATGAATATTCAGGATAACCGTAAGAATCTTGCAGCGGAAATGGCATGGAGGGATGAAGCTATTCTTGACGAGATACGAGAGGCTGGCTATGAAGGTTATGTGGTTAATGGCAAAGATTTGGATGTATTCTGATTTGCGCAGGCAAAGGAGACGCTCTCAGTAAATAAAATAACCTATATTTGTGACTTTAGTCGCGGCGGTTTGGATGTGAGCGTTTTAAGCGAACATTCAAACCGCAGCGACTAAAGTCACAAATATGCTTTATTTCGCTTCAGGAGTTCGTCTGCTCCGCAGCCTGACAAATCAGAAATTCTCTTACTTCCTCTTGATTTTTACTAAACTTTGCGGTAAACTTTTACCAGATGGAGCAAACGACAATTATCGTTGCCATCTGATGAAAAGAAACTGTTAAATTTATAAAGTATTTAAGAGGAGTTTTTGGGATGAATATTTTATTAGCAGGGGGAGCTGGCTACATTGGTTCTCATACAGCAGTGGAATTATTAACAGCAGGACATGACGTAGTTATCGTAGATAATTACTGTAATAGCTGTGCAGAAGCAGTGAATCGTGTTGAAGAAGTTTCTGGTAAGAAAGTTGTTTCTTATGAGGCAGATGTAAAAGATAAAGTAGCTATGGCAAAGATTTTTGCAGAGAATAAGATTGACTGTGTTATTCATTTCGCAGGTCTTAAAGCAGTTGGTGAGTCTGTTCAGAAACCAATCGAATATTACAGAAATAATATTGATACAACCCTTACTTTATTAGAGTGTATGAAAGAAGCAGGAGTAAAGAAGTTCGTATTCTCATCTTCCGCAACAGTTTATGGTGAGGAGAATGATATTCCTTACATTGAGACAATGAAGAGAGGTAGCTGTTCTAACCCTTATGGATGGACAAAGGTTATGATGGAGGAGATTCTTGAAGATGCAGCGAAAGCTGACGAGGAACTTACAGTAGTTCTTCTTCGTTACTTTAACCCAATCGGAGCACATGAATCTGGAAGAATGGGTGAAGATCCACAGGGTATTCCTAACAACCTGATGCCATATATCGCACAGGTAGCAGTAGGAAGAAGAGATCATCTGACTGTTTATGGCGGAGATTATCCTACACAGGATGGAACATGCCGTCGTGATTATATCCATGTAATGGATCTGGCAAATGGTCATTTAAAGGCAGTAGAATACGCTGCACAGCATAAAGGTGTGGAAGTCTTTAACTTAGGAACAGGTACACCTTACAGTGTATTAGAAATCATCCATGCATTTGAATCTGCAAATGACATTAAGATTAAGTATGAGATTGGTGACAGAAGAGCTGGTGATCTTCCAGAATTCTGGGCAAATGCAGAAAAGGCAGAGAAGATTCTTGGATGGAAGACTCAGAGAACATTAGAGGATATGTGCCGGGATACATGGAATTGGCAGAAGAATAATCCTCAGGGATATAATAAATAGGAATTTGCCGCAGGCAAAGAGACGCCTCCGAAGAGAGTCTAACCCCTATATTTGTGACTTTAGTCGCTGCGGTTTGAATGCTCGCTTTAAGTACTCGCATCCAAACCTTGCTCCGAGGCCACAAATATAGGGGTTAGACTCTCTTCGGGGGCTGTGCTTTGGCTGTGGAAGGAAAATTGCTATTTATTGTTGGAGTGATTTGGGGAATCGCCAGAAGGTTTTGGCTTCCTGTGGAGTTTTTTTGAAAGATTGACCCGAATTATTGTTGTAGTACGCTGAAAATTTGATTTTTTTATTAGGTTTTGTATCAATCCTGTAAAATTTAATTTCTAAAGGACGGATACACAGATTATTGTGTTGTAGTATGCTGAAAACACATCAAAACAGATGAATATATGATATTTTTGCTGAGAATGGATTATTGGTAATAGTACACCGATAATATACTCTTTTTTCTTATTAATTAATAGTATGTCAATCCTGAGAGATTTAATTTCCCGGATTATTTCTATCTCTCCTGTCTTCTTCCACAAATTTTTCAACAAATTTGCTGAATTGAAACAAGCAGAACCCCCAGAGAAAATATACCCTATATCTGTGGCCTCGGAGCAAGGTTTGGATACGAACGCATAAGCGAGAATTCAAACCGCCGCGACTAAAGACACAGATATAGGGTATATTCTCTCTGGGGGTTCGTCTGTTTACCCACCCCGGCAAATTCCTATTTAATTCAACGTTTTTGACTTTAGGAAATATCGGTCAACGATAATCAGAATGGAAATAGCAATAATAGAAAGCAGATTCTCAAATGCCGTTGTATGTTCAATAATCATATGTCGTGCGATTACGAACATGAGAACTTCGAGCATCGTATCCTTCCGGGGTTTGCATAAGAGTTTGAAAAACTCAATACCGATAACGATATCAAATACGCTTGCCATATATTTAAGAAAGGCCCCTGATTCAGAGCGAGTCTGCAGGAATTCCTTAAATGGTGCCCATAAAGAGCAGATAGCAATGACAATGGCAATGAGAACGATGGCGGCCATGATATGTTCTAACCATTCGCTTAAGTTCGCATAGCCTTGTTTTAGTTTTTCCAGTTTTTCTGTCATAATGTTCCTCCAATGTACATTACTCAAAAAAATACCCTCCATAAATAACGATAAAATAATTAAAAGTAATAATCCCAAAAACTATAATAACATAAGTTTGCCTGCCGGTCATCTTAAAATGAAAAAGAAAATAAAAATAAATTCATTTTATAGAATGCATTTTTTAATATGCTTGGGAGTTTCTGTTTGTACAAAAATCTGCACATACTTGACTGCATGGGATATTTGGCATATAAAGTATATTGGAATGTAAATTTTATCCTCTTACAGCAAGAAGACTCCGACCTCTAAGGTGGGAGATGAATTGCG
>ENA-ORUB01000363-ORUB01000363.1-human-gut-metagenome-genome-assembly--contig:-NODE-363-length-59974-cov-3.166725_pt1 | contig 59974 bp, 48 predicted proteins | sample MGYA00241918_ERZ509200 | MGnify/ENA primary metagenome ERZ509200 (study PRJEB26280, sample SAMEA2338853) | human gut metagenome | biome: human gut; feature: human-associated habitat; material: faeces... | reverse complement strand
CTTTACCACATTTGTCAAAAAGCTTTAGCACATATATGGAAAAGCTTTACGACTACTGTCAAAAAATTAAAAAGTAACGAATATTTTGGATGTATTCAATCTATTAAAAGTCTTTCAGGAAATCATCTAAGCTGAGGTGTTCATCGGTAATTCCTAACTTTTCGGTTTTCAGCCGGAACTTACGTTTCGAAATAGCGGCTTTACTGACACAGTAAATATCTGACAGGTCTTGCATATTGACATTCAGTTTTACCAGACAACAGAATATGACGTCTTTCGGTGTAAGAGAAGGAAAAGACTCATGCAAACGCCGGGTAAAATCGTCGAACACGGCATCCACCGACTCTGTTATTTCCTTCCATTCCTCGTCGGTCAACCGGATCTTCTCGTGTGTTCCGGCAGCACGATCGCCTTGTAACGAAGGTAGTTTGCTGTAAAAAGAAAGACGACGGAAAAGGGCTTCGCGCAAATCGGCAACCTTCGACATCTGCCAGGCTTCTTTCTCCCGCAACAGACTGATTTCTGTTTCTTTCTTCAACAACTCGTTTTGATACCGCAGGATACGGGCTTCTTCTTCCACTTTCTTGTTTTGCAAGCGGACTTCAGCCAATGCCCGTTCCCGCTTGATGCGCAAATAAAAGAATATAATCCAGGCAAGCAACAGCACCAAACCCAACAACGAAGCCAACAACCAGAGTTGTTGCTGCTGCCGCTTCAGTTTGATCTGATACAATTCATTCTCCAGTTGGGTACGTTTGAATTGGGCAATATCCACTTCTGACTCAATATGTGAAAGCAAGGACTCATCCAACAATTGCGATTTCTTCATGCTGTCAAATGCTTTCCGCACGTCATGTAAAGAAAGGTAATAATGCATCAGGCGGGAAGAAGCCAGGCTGGCAATGGCCGGTGAATAGCCTTGTTCTGCTTTCCGGTAATAATACAAAGCCGAATCCACCTGTCTCAAATCCTCAAACGCCTGGGCCTTGAGATAGAAATTACGGGAAACCCGCAACTTGGGGATTCTTTCAACCGGGCATTCAGCTGCAAGGCATCGCCCCATCGTTCGTTCTGTTCCAGCCACGACATCTGATGGGTATAAACAATGTTACTAATCACATCGAACCGTTCGGTATCCGGCATATAATTTGCCAACATCGCATACAGACTGTCTACTTTCCCGTCTTCATTCAATGCCTGCAAAGTCCGGATACGAAATACCGTTGCCTGGATATAACGGATCGAATCGGAAGCCAAGGCACAGGTTTTTTCCGATTCCTGCAAAGCTAGCTCCAATTCTCCTTTTTGCATATAGGCTTGCTGCCGGTAGTAATGCATATAAAAAGCCAGAGAATCGGCCATCTGTGGATAATTTTCCTGTAATACCTGACTCAGCAGCAGCACCGAATCCGGTTTTTCGTAATAACTCTTCCGCTGTATATCCAACCAAAGCAATTGGCTGATATAAAACGAATCTTTCTCCTGCTCTGCCATCCGATTTGCTTCCAGCAGAAGAGAATCCGACAGGCTTCCAAGTGTATAAAATTCGATTTTTCCTTTCAGGTAAGCATAGCGCAACTGCTCTTTCAGGGCAAGTTTCTCCGGATGTTCAATCTGGGAAAGGTAAAAGTCCGCACTATCAAGCGAAGCGACAAAAGCCCTTTCCGCCTGATCCAGCAAATGACGCGGCGAATCTGTACAGCCAGTCAGCAGCCACACCCAACAAATACCCATCACCAACAGCAGTCGCGCCATGTATTGCATAAACACTCGTATTAATTCTTCAGCTTTGCCAGTAAAATTACATTATTTCCATTTTCATCCAAAGAAGAAAGGCAAGCTTTGATGCGGGCTTGTACCGATTCGTCCAAGTTTTCCTCCTTCAAGGCTTCTTCCAACTGTTCCTTCAGTGTCATCGGTTCCATATTGGCGGTATAATAACCGTTGGAAAAACTCGGCCATGCCGAGATGTGGAGAAAATCATTCTTCAGCCGCATGAAGTTTCCTTTCAAGGTCGTTTTATCGACGATATAATAAGCCGGAGCCGAACCTTGAAAAGTGGTTGCACTGACTCGTACCGGGAAAGATCCATCACCGATAAAATGATGCGGTAATTCGGTATATCCGTGCCAAGGTATTCTCTCTCCTGTAAATAATGCCGTAAACCGAGGCTCCAACCGGTTCTTCTCCAAGTTATAATGATATAACGAGTCTTGTTTGGCTTCCGGCATGATTATTAAGAACATCACATCATACGCCGACGTATTGTGTGCATCCATAACTTCATTGCTGAAATCTCGTGGAGCCATCAAATGACCCGGAGCAATGCTCTGTTTCCGATTACCGTGCATGTCTTGTACCCAAACCATTTCAGCACTTCCTTCAAACGGAAGTTTGGTAACGATCACTGTCGAATCGGCCGTATTCACCCGAAATTTCCCTTTCGGGACACGCGTATTCAGCGGGATATACGGTTGCGGATTTCCTTTCAGGTCGAATACCAGAATCTTCTCCGCATTCCACGACATAATATAAATGCGGTTATGCGCTTCGTCCAGTTGTTCGGCATACGTCAGTTGATATTCATTCGGTCCCTGCCCAAACGAGCCTACGGTACAAATGAACTTCCCGTCTCGTCCGAATAATTTATAAGGAACCTGCCTGTTATTGCTGACAAGAATATAGTTGTCGGAAACGGTTGTGCGTACCCAACCGCCCACCAGCGCCTCATCCCGATTATCGAGTGGAACGATCTGCAGTTCTTCCGTCAGCATACTCAAAGGAACATCCAAGGTATCCGTCGCTTTCGCCAAATCACACACTATCAAATCCCCCGTAGGCAACGTTACTTTCTCAGCAATAACCGGCATTTCTCCTAAATACTCTTTCTGCTTACTGCTGCAAGCCATCAACAAGCTGCATGCGATTCCCATCATCCCAAGAATCATTGTTTTTCCTGATACCATATAACTATCGATTTAATAAGTTTACAGGGCAAAAGTAGATGTTTATACAGATAAGGGCAAAAAAGCAATTGGACATTTTGACAGCCAATTATTCAACTATTCATCTTATTACCAATAGATTATTTATAATCAAAGAGAAACCGCAATGGACAAAGCTGCTCCACACGCTTTTCCCGACCCATTGAATCCGCCCTGAGAGATTAGCCTGCACACACCGGCAAACGATGTGCCACCTGATCCATCCATTCCCCCTTACCTTCTCTATTCTCACTTCACCACCCACGTGGAGCGCATGTTCCGCTTCAGGTGGAGCGCATGTTCCGCTTCAGGTGGAGCGCGGTGTGCGCTTCAGGTAGGTGGCGATGTCTTGACAGAACGGATACAAGAAAGCCACACGTTAAACAACGCATGGCTTCTCTTGTCTATGAATGAGTGCTGATCACTCAATATTCTTCCGTATCTTGGCCAGGAACGTCTTGATACCATCCGTATCTCTATTCTTGATAATATCCAGCAGCGTATTCAATTCCTCCTGAATCCGTTCGATCTGCTTCGGAGTCAGCGGATTAAACAGTATTTCCGTCAACAGATAATCATCTTCCGAAAGCAGGCCACGGGCAATCTTCATGTGTCGCTTGAAAGTCGTACCCGGTGCATCCTGATGTTTCATCGTAGCCGCAAAGACCATGGTCGAAGCGAAAGGAATACCCAACGAATAAGCCACCACTTTATCATGCTCTTCAAACGTATATTCACGGATATTCAGATGCAGGCGACCGTATAAATCTTTGAAGAAGATCTTTCCCAGATGATCGCCTTCCGAGATGATAATGGTATTTTCCTTCTCCAGATTTCCCAGATTGGCGAAAGTCGGCCCAAACATCGGGTGTGTTGACACATACGGAAAACCACAAGTCTCGTAAAATTCCTTCAAATGCGTCTTGACCGAAGCAATATCGGCAATGATACAATACGGCTGCAAGTAAGGCAATACTTCCCGGAAGGCATCAATCGTATGATTCAATGTCACACAATTGATCACCAGTTCCGGAGCAAAGTCCTTCACTTCCTCCACCTGTTGCATCCGGACTGCATTATAAATAAAGCGCATCCGTTTCGGATCTTTTTCCAGAACAGCGACCTCATGGTCAAAGCTAAGCAAATCCGTAAAGAAAGAGCCCATCTTCCCGGCTCCTAAAATCAGAATCTTCATCGTGACGTCTTATTTTTGTTCTTGCTCTTGTTCTTCGTTCATAATAATCATTTGCTGGCGGACAGATTCTTCGTGAATCAGACTTAATATCTTCTTGATAAAGTCGGTATTCAAATCCATCTGCTGTCCCATATCGGAACGGTTCTCCAGAATCTCGCTGTAACGCGGAGATTGCAGGATTGGCATGTTATGTTCTTTCTTGTAAACACCAATTTCCTTTGAAATACGCATACGCTTTGCCAATAACTCCAATACCTGTTCGTCGATACCATCAATCTGGCGGCGCAAAGCACTTAAATTCTCGGTTGTCTGGTTCGATTCACGGATGACCAGCAAGTTCAGTACATAATCCAATACATCCGGTGTAATCTGCTGGGCAGCATCACTCCAGGCAGCATCCGGATTACAATGCGATTCGATCATCAAACCATCCAAACTTAAGTCCATTGCCTGCTGACAAAGCGGAGCAATCAGTTCGCGTTTACCACCGATGTGGCTCGGATCGCAGAAGATCGGCAGATTCGGCATCCGGCGACGCAGTTCAATCGGAATATGCCACAAAGGCAAGTTGCGGTAGATCTTCTTATCGTAAGAACTGAATCCGCGATGAATGGCACCCAGACGCTTGATACCGGCACCGTACAGACGTTGGAAAGCTCCGATCCACAATTCAAGATCCGGATTAACCGGGTTCTTTACCAAAACAGGAATATCTACACCACGCAAAGCATCCGCAATTTCCTGTACTGCAAACGGGTTAACCGTTGTACGGGCTCCGATCCACAAGATATCAACACCAGCCTTCAAAGCTTCGAAAACATGATCTTTGTTAGCGACTTCGGTAGCTACATACATACCGGTTTCTTCTTTAACCTTCTTCAACCACGGCAGACCAATCACGCCGATTCCTTCGAATCCTCCGGGTTTGGTACGCGGTTTCCAAATACCGGCACGGAATATCTTAATGCCTTTGGATGCCAAATTCTTGGCTGTTTCCAATACTTGTTCTTCTGATTCTGCACTACAAGGACCAGCAATAACAATCGGACGCTGCGGATCCACACCCGGCAGTAAAATTGATTCTAATTTCATTTCTTCCATGACTATTTTTTCTTTTTATTATTTTGACTTCATTTTATGACTTTCTGAATACGAGTTAAAGCTTCCTGCAACATCTGGTTATTACAGCAAAGCGAGATCCGGATAAAACGGTTTCCCTGACTGCCAAAGATAAATCCCGGTGTAAGGAAGACATTCGCTTCATACAATACCTTATTGGCCAGTTCTTCGCTACCGCTGTATGTATCGGGAATTCTTCCCCACAGGAACATGCCGACCTGATTTTCATCGTAAGTACAACCCAAGGTATGCATGATTTCTCCGGCCAGTGCCCGACGGCTGCGATACGTTTCGTTCATCTTATCATACCAAGCCTTTGGAGCGGCCAAAGCCTCAACTGCCGCATGTTGCATCGGTTTGAACTGACCTGAATCAATGTTACTCTTCACTTTCAATACCCATTGTACAAACTGCTTGTTGGATGCCAGCATCGCCATACGCCAGCCCGGCATATTGTGCGCCTTACTCATGGAGTTCAGTTCGATACAGATATCCTTTGCTCCCGGAATACTCAAAATACTCAACGGATGTTCGTTCAGGATAAAGCTGTACGGATTGTCGTTACATATAATAATACCATGCTTTCTACCAAAGTCAACCAGCTTTTGATACAGTTCCACACTGGCATTTGCTCCGGTCGGCATATTCGGATAATTCGTCCACATCAGCTTCACGTTCGACAAGTCCATCTTTTCCAGTTCATCGAAATCCGGTTGCCAACCTAACTCTTCCCTCAGTTCATACGGAATCAAGTTCGCCTGTACCAATTTGCTGACCGAGCTATACGTCGGATAACCCGGATTTGGAATCAGCACGCCATCACCCGGATTCAGGAAAGCCAGCGAAATATGCAGAATGCCTTCCTTTGAACCAATCAGCGGCTGGATTTCAGACTTCGGATCCAGCTCTACCTGATACCAGGTTTTATACCAGTCGGCAAATGCCTGCCGCAATTCAGGAATTCCCACATACGGCTGATAACCGTGTTCGTTGGCATTGCGGGCATGCTGGCATAAGGTTTCGATCGTTTGTTCGGAAGGAGGTAAATCCGGACTACCGATACCTAAGTTGATCACCTTTTTCCCGGCAGCATTCATTTCTGCCACTTCCTTGAGTTTCTTGGAAAAATAGTATTCCTGTACGCTGTTCACCCGTTCGGCAGGAACGATTTTACAAACCTTGTCTTCCTTCTTCATATTCACCTAATATTTTAAAGTCCTTTGTCAATGGCCGGATCGCATCCAACGCCTGTCTGTATCGGGTATAATCCACAAAAGTCAGGTTGATATAGAACATATATTCCCATTCACGGCCAATAATCGGTAATGATTGTATCTTCGTCAGATTCATGTCGTAGAAAGAAAGAACAGACAAAACCTTGGAAAGGCTGCCGGCAGTGTGAGGCAAGGCAAAAACAAGAGATGCTTTATTCTTGATAGAATCTTTCATCATCTCGTCGGCCGTCCAACGATCGGCAATCGCCAGAAAACGGGTGAAGTTCCGTTTATTGGTCTCGATGCCTTCGGCCAATACTTCCATTCCATAAATTTCGGCAGCCAGTTTGCCGCAAATTGCAGCATGACCTTTCAACTGGTTCTCGGCAATCCAACGAGCACTCGAAGCCGTATCGTCTTTCTCGACAACTTTGGCATAAGGAATCGTATCCAGAAATTCCGTACACTGCATCAATGCGATCGGATGCGAATTGACTTCCTTTACATCTTCGATCTTTGTTCCCGGCAATGCTACCAGTGAATGAGAGATGCGCAATTTGTATTCTCCGATAATGCTAATGCCACTTTCGCGGATCAACTCATGATTCTGCAACAAACTTCCGGCGATGGTATTTTCAATCGCCATCAAGCCCAAGATAGAAGGATCACGTTTGATAGTCGTAATGACATCCCGAAAGGTATTACAGGGAATGGTTTCCACTTCATCCTTCTCAAAGTACCTGCGAGCTGCGATATCGTGATACGAACCGGCTATTCCTTGAATTGCTACTTTTCTTTCCATTGTTACGTTTCTTTTGTCTTTTATTAGATTTGAGTTTCAGGCTCGAATTGCCAGATAATAAAAAAGTCCCACCGGATTCCGGCAGGACTTTATATCTGATTATTGATACATACAAACTATCATCAACTCTTTACATACAAACTCCTGCCTTTACCTTGCTATAAAAGTAAAAGTAATAAAAGTAATATGTAAAGCTAAATCGAGTCATCTTTATTTGTTCGTTTTTAATTACGGGGCAAAAATAACGATTTTTCCGTAAAAACAAGAAAAAAGTAATATTTTTCTTCAGAAAATGATATTTTTCCGAATCCATACCGATCAGACAACCTTTTGTCCGGCTCTCAGACGAAGCATATCTTTGGGAACGGCTTCTTGAATATGCTCTATCAAGATCTTGGATAAGGAATAACGGATAAAGTCTTTCCGCGTAACGAAATAGATTTCACGTGTCGGCTTGGGAATAGCAAACGGACGTACCATTTCCTGTTGTTCCTGACTGAGTTGCAAGGTAGCCAGTTCCGGAATGAATGTCATTCCATAACCACTTTCCACCATGTGCATGAATGTTTCCAGACTACCGAAACGATAAGCCGCCTGATTAACCCGGGCTTTCTCCCGCTGGCAGAAACGCATCAGCTGATCGCGGAAGCAATGTCCTTCGTCAAGTAACCATAAACGTTCGTCGTTAATATCCGTTGTCCGGATTTTGTCCTTTTCGAAAATAGGTTCGTTGCGCGACACATAGCCAAAGAACTCTTCATAATAGAGAAAATGACCCTGAAGTTCGCTCTCTATCGGTTGGTTGGCGATAATGGCAGCATCAATTTCCCCTTTCAGCAAAGCAGATAAAGTGGGAGCTGTCTGCATTTCCTGAATCCGTATATCCAGATCCTTGTGTTCTTCCGCCAAATGTTGCAGGAAACGCGGCAATAAGTAAGGAGCAATGGTTGGCAAGACAGCCAGCCGAAAAGAACCTCGGACCGATTCTTTCTCTTCCGTTACAATGTCTTTGATCAGTGAAGCCTGATACAAGACGCGCTGGGCCTGTTCCAATACTTTCATACCGGCCGATGTCGGACGAACCGGCTGTGAAGAACGGTCAAACAACTTCACTCCCAACTCGTCTTCCAACTTCTGTACCATCATACTCAGCGTTGGTTGTGTTACCCGGCAGTATTCGGCAGCCTTGGCAAAATGGCGGAATTTATTAATCGCCAAGATATATTCCAGTTGTTGAATCGTCATAAATACATCTTTATTCTGTTTATTTTACAAATGTACATGATTCTGTTTGATTCTAGTAGGTGGATTCTATGAAATATTGTATATTTGTCAAAAGAAAAAAAACGTATATGTATGCAGCCATCTATATTGATTGTAGAAGATGATGTTACTTTTTCACTAATGCTAAAGACTTGGCTGGGCAGAAAAGGGTTTCTTGTAGAATCCCAGACGTCTGTTTCTGACGCCCAAAAGTGTTTGGATAGCCAGGCATTTCAGTTGGTCCTGTCTGATTTACGATTGCCAGACCGGGATGGAATCGAATTGCTGAAATGGCTGAAAGAAACACATCCGGATGTTGCCTTAATTATGATGACCAGCTATGCCGATATCCATACGGCTGTACAAGCGATCAAATTGGGAGCATCCGATTATATTTCCAAACCAGTCAACCCGGAAGAATTGCTGACGAAGATCAAAGAAACCATAAAAGTACCTGAATTATCAACCGGCAAAAGCACTAAGACTGTTGCCGGAAATGCTGTTTCGAACCCGTATATAGAAGGAGTAAGCCAAGCAGCCGTCTCGATGTATGAACATGTCCGGCTGGTTGCACCTACGGATATGTCGGTATTGATCACAGGATCGAGCGGAACCGGCAAAGAATATGTTGCCCGCCGGATTCACGAGCAAAGTAATCGGGCCAACGCTCCTTTTGTGGCTGTCGATTGCGGTGCTATTCCCAAAGACCTGGCTGCTTCTGAATTCTTCGGTCATGTAAAAGGTTCTTTCACCGGAGCCATCGACAATAAAGTCGGCGCTTTTGTAGCGGCACAAGGCGGAACTATCTTCCTCGACGAAATCGGTAACCTGACTTACGAAGTGCAAGTCCAGCTTTTGCGCGCCCTGCAGGAAAGGAAAGTCCGGCCGGTCGGCAGTAATCAGGAGATCACCATCAACGTTCGACTGGTGTCTGCCACGAACGAGAATCTGCGCCAGGCCATCGACAAAGGAGATTTCCGAGAAGACCTGTACCATCGAATCAATGAATTTACCATCCGGATTCCAGACCTTTGCGAACGTCAGGAAGACTTGATGCTGTTTGCCAATAATTTCCTGGATCTGGCCAATGCCGAGCTGAAGAAAGATATCATCGGTTTTGATGCCGAAACCATCCGTCTCTTCCAGTCGTACAGCTGGCCCGGCAATCTGCGCCAGATGAAGAATGTGATCCGCTATGCTACCTTGCTGGCCAAAGGGCGCTTCATCACTTGTGCCGAATTGCCTGACGAACTCCGCGAAACGCCGCAAGCCAAACATTCCGTCTCCCAGTTGCGGAACGGAAACCATGAGATTGATCTTATCCGAAAGGCTTTGCAGGAATGCGGTAACAACAAGACGAAAGCAGCGCAAATGTTGGGTATTGACCGAAAGACTCTCTACAACAAACTGAAACTATATCAGATAGAATAAGGCTTTCAGTCCATCATCAACCGCATATAACCGGACGATTCCGGTTCATCCAGTAAGCATGTTGTCTGTTCCCGGACAGACCATGCTTGCCAGGCTTCGTCCGTCAATGGTTTGTCAGGATGCATCTCTTTCCAACGCGATAGGAATCGCTCAGGAGAGAGAATACGTGCCATCCCATATCGTGCTGTCTTTCCCGGCAAACGATAGTCGATTTCCTGCCGTTGAAAGACAGCTGATACTGCCTGAAATAAGGCACCGCGTACTGATTCCGTATCAGCTTTCCATTCGGGCAGGAAGAGTTTTTCTCCGGAAGGTACAGCCATCAGTACACCTTGTATCTCATCTCCCTGCCGATACAGGAAACATTTTCCATCACTGGCTATAACATCTTGATAAAGGAATTGGAAATCTTCCCACGAATGTAATATGGAAACCGGTTCTTCCCGCCACTTCCGATCCAGATAACACCAGCCAGCATACAGATCAGAAGCCGTTAACGCTTCCACTCCGACAAGCGGATACGGAGGAATTGCCGGATAAGTTTGGGTCGCATGCCGGCAACCAAAGGCTTCGGTAAAACCGAATTTCCGGTAGCAATCGAACAGCCAGTCGTGGGCAGGAATCAGGAAAGCCAATCCACTACCCTGCTCTTTCAAGCGTACAAAAGCTTGTTCCAACAACTGATGCATATAGCCGCGCCGACGATAATCCGGATGCGTACAGACACCATATATATAAGTAGCCGGAATCGACTGTCCATAATAATTAATAGTATAAGGAAGTAACTGCATGGCGCAGACAATTCGCCCGTCTTTCTCCAGCGTCCAGGCATTTTGATCCTGATAAACCTGACTGAAGAAACGGTGGATAAAATCTTCGCTATCTTCGAAGCAACACCGCCAAAGCTGGATGATTTGATCTTTCCGCTCCATAGGCCTTATTCCGATTTAATCTTTTTGATAACCGCCGCCTTCGGAAGCAGGATGGTCGGATTATACGATAACTTGGCCTTCCGCAAACCGGGAATACCTAAATCTTCTTCCCTGTTTACATATACATATTGCTCGGGAATACGCAAAGCAAACTCCTGATTGATGATACTGTAAGCTCCGTCATAATCGGTATCGGCCTTTTCTACATGCACGCCAAACGTATCCTGGTTGATGGGCGAACCAAAGGTAAATGCCACCAACTGATTGTCTATCCGGATTGCTCCGCCCATCAGATCCAGTTCCTTGAAATGATTCAGGGCGAAGATCATCGACTTCCGCTCGTCGGTCAATTCTTCCTGGTCGTCGTCCGTCCGGTTGGCTTTATACCATTTCGCTTCAAACTCGAGGCATTCCGGCACGAGTTCAGCCGTCAACGGCTCGTATTCATAAGCATATTGCTTCTTGAACTTATTGACATGATTCCGCTTCGCCTGGAATTTCTTTCCTTTCAGCGTAGCCAAATCTTCGCGCAAATAGATATAATCAAAATAATCCCGCTCGGGAATGTAAGTAAACTCGCCCGGGAAAGCCTCTTCCAGCAAATCTTTCGATACAGGTGTCACACCCAGCATCAGCAACGGATGCCCGTGTTGCCAGGAATCTTCTTCCAACTGCAATAAAGCATCCTTGAAATCGCCATTTCCGATAGGCCGCATATAAGCGATCCGGTTTTTATCTTCTATGCGGAAACGTATCAACAGAAAGTTCTTATAGACAGCGAACTCACTTTGATACAGGAAACGCCAGCTACACATATTGGAAAAAGCCAAATCGCAGTTGCGCAACGGAGAAGACAACGTAAAAGAAGTGATCGTCTTTTTGTCTTCGACGGTAATCGGATTGAAATCTAACTGCATATCCTTTTTAATTCTAATCATTAATCCATCTGGAATCTCTGAAACCAGCTTCATATACAAAACTGACAAAAATCCCCTTTTGTTTATCTTCCTTCAAAAAATATACCACTCTTGCGTATTCTTCCCATTAAAGGCAAAAATTCTTTTCATATTCCCGAACAATTCTTTAGTTCACGGCGTGAACTACTTAATCCACGGCGTGAACTAAGTAATCCACGGCGTGGATTAAAGAATTGGTCACTGGAATAAGATCATTGACAGACGACACCGATAGGAATAGAAACCGGATAACAGGTTTTGTCAAAAGGATATTAAATGTGGCATAAAAACTTTATAGGACAAACAGCCTTGTTGGAACATGTAAAATAAATGACTACTTTTGCGCCATAATAAAGAAAAACGATCGTATCCCGGCATGAACAGCCGGAATCGTTTGGACAGAAAACAAGACTAATATGGATGATTCCTATTCGCGAACGTGTAATTTGATTTATTAACTCCGGAAGAGACATTTCGAAGATGCCTCTTTTCGGGCCTAAAAAGAGAAAGGAGGCAATAAGATGAGAGGTTATCTTTATTGTGGAGAAGCCGGCTTGGTAGAAAAGCAAGAGTGGCATCCAAACAGCTGGGTGAATGTTGAATGCCCGGATGCTGATGATTTCGATTTTCTGACTAAAACCTTGGGTGTTCCCGAATCATTTTTGGATGACATTGCGGATGTGGACGAACGTTCACGCACGGAAATAGAAGGAGACTGGTTGCTTGCCATCTTGCGTATTCCGGTACAGAGCGACGTGGCGGGTATTCCTTTCACGACGGTCCCACTCGGTGTAATTACCAACAACGACATTATTGTGTCGATCTGCTACTATCATTCGGAAATGCTGACAGATTTCATCGAGCATACCCGGAAGAAAAGTGTCTTGGTACGAAACAAGCTCGACTTGATATTCCGCCTGATTTATTCATCGACCGTCTGGTTCCTGAAATACCTGAAACAAATCAATGTAGATGTAACGGCAGCTGAAAAAGAACTGGAGAAAAGCATCAAGAACGAAGATCTTCTGCGATTGATGAAACTGCAGAAGACATTGGTTTACTTCAACACCTCCATCCGTGGCAATGAGGTACTGATCGGAAAACTGAAGACGATCTTCAGTGATACGGATTATCTGGATGCAGATCTGGTGGAAGATGTAGTGATCGAGCTGAAACAGGCCTACAACACCGTCAACATCTACAGTGATATTCTGACAGGAACCATGGATGCCTTCGCTTCCATCATCTCCAACAACGTCAACGTCATCATGAAACGTATGACCAGTCTTTCCATCACACTGATGATTCCGACGTTAATAGCCAGTTTCTATGGAATGAACGTAGATATTCATCTGGAAGAGATGCCGCATGCCTTTGCTTGGATTGTCATTGCTTCCGTCGTTTTGTCAGGTTTATCATTCGTCCTTTTCAAGAAGATCAAATGGTTCTAAGAACCACAGCATACGGTAGGGAAAATCAGGAACGATTATCCCTGCCGGCTCAATTCATGCTCCACTTCCTGCAAAAGCATCATCCGTTCGACAGAATAGGTCGAGTCGTGAATCTGAAGATAATAGAGAAGTTCCTGCGCCTTATTTAATAAAGGAAAAGGAAGGCTGGATACATAACTGTCTTCGATCAGGAGTTTGGCCGCCAATTCCAGGCGTTGTAACCCGCAGCCGTCGTCTTGGTTCAAGGCCTGTTCGATTTCTTCCGGCGAATGGCCCAGCAAAAAAGCCGAATCCGTCTTCAATGCCGTGAAAGCCTGTTCGATCAGGTCCGGATTCTTATCCAGATCTTTCCCGCTCTTCCGATTGAACACAAGCCGGGCAAGCGCCTTGCCCAACTCTTCAATCTGTACCATGATAAAATCTCTTTTCAGCATACTTATTCATTTTCTACTGTAATACTAACGATGCGGATATCTTTCAGCGGACGGTCATACTTATCTGTCTGCTGGGCAGCAATCTGATCCAATACTTCAAACCCTTCTGTCAGTTCGCCGAAAATCGTATAAATACCATCCAGATGGTGGCAGCCGCCTACTGTCGTATAGGCTTTTCTCTGTTCGTCGGTAAATACCAGATGACCGGGTGTTGCCAGAATCATCGAGTCGATTTTGGCATTAATCGCCGCAACCCGCTTATTATATTCGCGCGGATTATCCATCTTAAGCATCTGCAACTGTACTTTTACCGGACGATAATATAAATCGAGTGCTTTCTTTCGGATTGCATAATTCTTTACTTTTTCCAAGGTATCCAATTCACCGCTTCGGTAAACCTTTCCTTCCACAATAAAGAACTGCGACATATCCGATTTCTTTTCCGGATTCACGTCATCACTCTGCCGCGGAGCCGCCAGTGCACCTTTCTTATGAAAATATTCCGGACGAAGTTCCGGCAAGATCTCGGCATCTTTATCACCGAAACCAACCCGTGCTCCCGGAGAAGCGTTTCGGGAATCAGGCGCACCGCCTTGTATCATGAAATCTTTAATCACCCGCGTAAAAAGTGTTCCGTTATATTCTCCTTTTTGGGCCCGTTCGATGAACGTTTTCACATGGTTCGGAACATTGTCGTACAACTTGGCTTTCATCACTCCTACATTGGTTGTAATCGTAACAACCGGTTCATTGGCTTTCAACGGGCAGGCAAAAACTCCCGCCAGACTGAAGATTAATAAAAAGATAAGGTGTTTCATTTTTTATGTTTTATCGGGTGAAGTTAAGACTTTATGTTGTTGAAACAAAAAAATAGTATTACCTTTGCTCACTTATTAGAGGAATTTAAGTTTTTTAATGGTATTAGTATGAATTGGATTAATGATTTGATATGGGGCCAAGGAGTTGGGCATTCCATTCTGTTGTTATCTTTTGTGATTGCAGCGGGTATCCAATTGGGGAAAATAAAGGTTTTCGGAGTATCCCTGGGTATCACGCTTGTGTTGTTTGTTGGGATTATCATGGGACATTTCGGAATAACCATTAATCCGCACGTAATTCATTATTTCAAAGAGTTTGGTCTGATCTTGTTCGTGTATTCAGTCGGAATGCAAGTAGGACCGGGTTTCTTTTCTTCTTTTAAGGAAGGTGGTGTCACCTTAAACATGCTGGCCGGAGGAATCGTCTTATTAGGAGTGGCCACAGCTTTGGTGATACACTTCATCACAGGAATCCCTATTCCGACAATGGTCGGTATTTTATCGGGAGCCGTTACCAATACGCCGGGATTAGGTGCTGCCCAGCAGGCTTACTCTGATATGTATGGAGTGAGTGAGAACTCTATTCCGCTGGGATATGCCGTTGCTTATCCGCTGGGTGTTGTTGGTATCATTCTTTCTATTATCGTTATCCGTTACATCTTCCGGATTTCTTTCCAGAAAGAAAACGAACAGCTCGAACAAGCCGAGACTTCACACGCCAACGGAGCTATTCCGATTTCACTGGTTGTAAAGAATCCGGCCATCTTCAATAAGACAGTAGCTGAAATCTCTTCTTTACTCGAACATACCGACTTCGTTATTTCCCGAATCTGGAGAGACAGCGATAAGCAAATCGACATCGCTTCGGCCAATACGGTATTACACGAGAACGATAAGATCTTCGTGATTACGACAGAACAAGATGCGGAAAAGATCAAGATCTTCATCGGTGAAGCCATCGACATGGAGCGTAAACAGTGGATCCGTATGGAAAGCCAGTTTGTCAACCGCCGTATCCTGATCACAAAACCGGAACTGAACGGAAAACGTTTAGGAGACTTGAAATTGCGTAAACTATACGGTATCAACATTACCCGAATCAACCGTGCCGGTGTTGACTTGGTTGCGAAACCGAATTTAAGTCTGCAAGTCGGTGACCGCGTTAATGTAGTAGGTACTGAAACAGCCGTATCAAATGTAGAGAAAGTATTGGGTAACTCTATGAAGCGCCTGAATGAGCCGAATCTGATCACCATCTTCGTTGGTATTGCATTAGGTATTATCTTAGGAAGTATTCCATTTACCTTCCCGGGTATTCCTCAACCAGTGAAGTTAGGTCTTGCCGGAGGTCCGCTGATTGTAGCGATCCTGATCAGCCGTTTCGGTTATCACTACAAGCTGATTACCTATACAACACAAAGTGCCAACCTGATGCTTCGTGAAGTAGGTATTGCGATGTTCCTGGCCTGCGTTGGTTTAAGTGCCGGTGAAGGCTTCGTCGATACAATTGTCAACGATGGCGGTGTTGCGTGGATTGGCTACGGTTTCATCATAACTGTTGTTCCGTTGCTGATCATTGGTTGTGTTGCCCGTTATTTCTTCAAGATCAATTACTTCACATTAATGGGATTAATTGCCGGAAGTACAACTGACCCGCCAGCATTGGCTTATTCAAATGCAACAGCCGGAAACGATGCTCCGTCAGTAGGTTATGCAACTGTTTATCCGTTAACCATGTTCTTACGTGTATTGACGGCTCAATTAATGATTCTATTCTTCGCCTAATTTCTCATTATTTTAATTTATATGGCGGACATTTCGAAAGGAAACCAAACGGAATGTCCGCTTTTTTATAACCATATTGCATATGAGTTATTAATAATACACAACCCAATAAATGCGGAGTATTTAATGGGTTACTTCGTTTAAAGCCAGAATAAAAAGAATTAGTTGCCGCGAATGTGCAGCCAGATGTTTAATCAAATATACAACTACATATAAAAGATAAAGCCTCAACTGCAGAAACGCACTTGAGGCTTTACATATCAATTTTAAATCTATACCTTTTTATAAAAGGCTATCTGTTTATTCCCATTCGATTGTCGCATTAGGTTTCGGCGACATATCGTAGCAAACACGGTTCACATGCGGCACTTCTTTCAGAATACGATCTGTGATTTTCATCAAGATAGGCCAATCAACCGGTTCGATTGTAGCCGTCATAGCATCTACTGTATTGACAGCACGGATGATAACCGGCCATTCAAATGAACGGGCATTATCTCTGACTCCTACCGACTTGAAGTCTGGAACTACCGTAAAGTATTGCCAAACCTTCTTGTCTAATCCAGCCAATTGGAATTCTTCACGTAAAATAGCATCTGCTTCCCGAACGGCTTCCAGTCTGTCGCGAGTAATCGCTCCCAAACAACGAACACCTAATCCAGGACCAGGGAACGGCTGACGATATACCATTTCGTAAGGCAAACCTAATTCCAAGCCACAAGCACGAACTTCGTCCTTGAACAACTGGCGCAAAGGTTCAACCAATTCGAACTTCAGGTCATCAGGCAAACCGCCTACATTATGATGAGACTTCACCATCTTGGCTGTTTTTGTACCACTCTCAACAATATCCGGATAAATAGTACCTTGACCCAAGAAATCAATACCATCCAACTTGCGGGCTTCTTCTTCAAATACGCGGATAAACTCACCACCGATGATTTTCCGTTTCTGTTCCGGATCAGCCACACCTGCCAGCTTATTCAGGAAACGATCAGTTGCATCTACATAGATCAGGTTCGCTTTCATCTGATGCTTGAATACTTCCACAACAGCTTCCGATTCTCCTTTACGCATCAAACCGTGATTTACATGTACGCAAACCAAATTGTTACCGATAGCCTTCAGCAATAAAGCAGCCACTACAGAACTGTCAACACCACCCGACAAAGCCAACAACACCTTCCGGTCGCCAACCTGACGTCTGATCAGTTCGATCTGATCGTTGATGAAGTTCGGCATATTCCAATTGGCTTCTGCATGACATACATCGAATACAAATGACTTAACGGCCGACTGAATAACCTCCATATCATTATTGAATTCCGGTAATTTTGTCTCACACAGAGCCTTGTCGTGTCCGGCTGACATGACAGGAATACCTAATGTATAAATCTCAGGACGCACATCAATAGCCACACCATCAATAATATGATTGGGTCCGCCATTGATAATAATACCCTTTACATTCGGCAATTTCTTGATTTCTTCGGCAGTAATATCGTGCGGATAGATTTCACTATAAACACCAAACGCACGAATGGCTCTTGCCAAAACCGTGTTTTCATGACTACCCAAGTCTAAGATGATAATCATATCTTGTTTCATAGATATATCTCCTATATTGTTGTAAGTTAATAATCAGATAAAAGTTAATGCCTTAGTTTACTCCCACTCGATTGTTGCAGGTGGTTTTGAGCTGATGTCATACACTACGCGGTTGACACCTTTTACTTTATTGATGATCTCGTTTGAAACCTTGGCCAGGAATTCGTATGGCAAATGAGCCCAGTCTGCTGTCATAGCATCCGACGAAGTAACTGCTCGCAAGGCAACTGTATTTTCATACGTACGTTCGTCACCCATCACACCAACCGACTGGATAGGCAACAAGATTGCTCCTGCCTGCCAGATCTTGTCATACAAGCCCCATTCACGCATCAATGACATATAAATATCATCTGCCTCTTGCAGGATGCGTACTTTCTCAGGTGTAATATCACCCAAAATACGAATACCTAAACCAGGACCTGGGAACGGATGACGCTTGATCAGATGTTCCTGCATACCCAGTTCGATACCAACCCGGCGAACCTCATCCTTAAACAACAGGCGCAAAGGTTCTACCAGTTTCAGGTTCATCTTTGCAGGCAGACCACCTACATTATGATGACTCTTGATTGTTGTTCCGGTAATTGATAAAGATTCGATCACATCCGGATAGATGGTTCCTTGTCCCAACCATTTAATATCCTTCAGCTTGTGTGCTTCTTCATCAAACACATCGATGAAACCTTTACCGATTATCTTACGTTTCTTTTCCGGCTCAGTTACACCAGCCAGCTCACGATAGAATTTGTCCTTTGCATTGACACCGATCACGTTCAATCCCAGATGTTCATAATCGCGCAATACGTTTTCGAATTCATTCTTTCGCAGCAAACCATGATCGACAAAGATACAAGTCAGGTTTTTACCGATCGCCTTATTCAGCAGAACAGCAGTCACCGACGAATCAACCCCTCCGGATAAAGCCAGAATCACTTTGTCGTCACCCAGCTTTTCTTTCAGTTCGACAACTGTCGACTCAATGAAAGAAGCAGGAGTCCAATCCTTGGCGCAACCACAGATATTCAAGAAATTGTCGAGTAACTTGGTTCCGTCAGTCGAATGGAATACTTCCGGGTGGAATTGTACGCCCCATGTATTTTCACCCTCAATATGATAAGCCGCATTCTGCACATCATTTGTGCTAGCTATGATCTTGAAGTTGTCTGGCAACTGTGTGATCGTATCACCATGCGACATCCAAATTTGTGAACCCGACTGAATACCTTTAAATAAAGGATCATTTTCATCAATAGAAGTCAAGTTGGCCCGGCCATACTCGCGCGAGTTGGCTGGTTCTACTTTTCCGCCGGATGAATAGGCAATAAATTGTGCACCATAGCAAATACCCAGCACCGGATATTTACCACGAATCTGACTCAGATCAATTTTAAAGGCACTTTCATCATAAACAGAATAAGGACTTCCGGAGAGGATCACACCTTTTACATCTGTTGCATCATGCGGAAACTTGTTGTAGGGAACGATTTCGCAGTACATATTCAACTCTCTGACGCGCCGGCCTATGAGCTGCGTAGTCTGCGAACCGAAATCAAGAATGATAAGTCTTTCGTGCATGCGATTATCTTTATTAGAATATTTGTGCAAAGGTAATAAAATATTGCCTGATTCTACAGGAGCTCGGCCGATTTCTTCCGTCAGCCAACGGAAAAAGAATATAGTATAATTAATTCGGAAGAAATTATCGTTCCGGTTCTGGCTTTTCCAACTACTTTTGCAACTAGGATATTAACTAAACAATCGAAAGATCATGATACAGATTAAACCTTTTTTACTGGCTGGAATTTCCGGTTTGTTTTCGGTGTTCTCACTGACGGCACAATCGTCGCCCGAAGAAGTTCATGTACTGCAGAAACAAATTCTGAATGAAGGCTTAATGACGCAAGTGGAGCAGATGGCTCGCCAAGTTGCATCCGGCGGATTTAATGCCGGCGACGGATATGGCGAAGTCTGGATACGCGACTATAATACTTTTATCGAACTGGCCATGGAAGTCATGCCCGACGAAGCCATCCGTTCCAATCTGAATACGTTCTTTCACTTCCAGGGGAAAACCGGGGATATTGTAGATGGTTTCCTGGATATCAAGAAAGCGGAAATAGGAAAAGAAGGTGGATATAAATATCGCCTGTCGGAAACGGAACCTCGCTTTGCGGCACACAAGAACACCGTGGAAACGGATCAGGAGGCTTCGTTGATCCAGGCTATTTATAAATATGTAAAGCGGAGCGGCAACACGGCCTATCTGCAGACGAAGATTGAAGGTAAAACGGTCCTCGAACGGATGGAATGGGCGTTGGAATATCTTCTCAACGAGAAGTATAACAAGCAATACGGATTGTTGATCGGTGCGACAACAGCCGACTGGGGCGATGTGCAGCCAGAACATCCGTGGGGCGTCGAGATCGACAAGGATACCCATTTTTCCATCGATATTTATGACAACGCCATGATGATCTTGGCACTGAACAATTACCTGGAACTGGAAAGCAATACAGCCAAACAACAGAAGTGGACACAGGTGCGCGACGAGTTGAAGAAGAATATCCGCACACACTTGTGGGACGAAAAGAACCGCAAGTTCATTCCGCATATCTATCTTGACGGCTCTCCTTTCCCGGACAGTTTCGATGAGAATCAGATCTATTATCATGGCGGAACCACTATTGCCATCCTGGCTGGCCTGCTCTCGAAAGAGGAAATCAAAGAAGCCAACCAGAAGATGCTGGAAAATATGAAGGCTGCGCATGCACAGACCATTGGTCTGACGATGTATCCGACTTATCCGGCCGGCTCATTCAAGAATGTAGGCATGTATCCATATGGCTATCAGAACGGAGGCGACTGGACCTGGTTTGGCGGACGAATGATCCAGGCACTGATAGAGAATGGTTTTATCCGGGAAGCTTATGCTGAAATCTTACCAATGTTGCGACGCATTGTCAGCAACCAAGGTTTCTATGAATGGTACACGCCGGGTGGCGAACCTAAAGGTTCCGGCACATTCCGGGGCGAGGCAGGTGTCTTGTTTACTGCCATGAACATGTTGAAAGAGTGGGCAGAGAACCAACAGGTGCAGTCTTTAGACCAGGCGAAAGGCAGTATAGTTCTATTCACGTTCGGGCAATCGAATTCGGCTAATCACGGACAGGGTTTGTATCAGCCTGCCAAGACGGTCTATAATTACTACGACGGCAAATTATACCGGGCTGCCGATCCGCTGATCGGGGCGACAGGCGAAGGTGGCAGTGTTTGGACCCGACTGGGCGACAAGCTGATCGAAGCCGGAATGACGGAAAAGGTGACAATCGTCCCGATTGGTGTGGGCGGTGTCCGCATCGGAGCGTGGGCTAAAGGTGGCGAATTGCACGAACTGCTGATCCGTACCGTTGAACAAATGAAGAAAGACCAGATCGAACCGGATTATATCCTGTGGCACCAGGGCGAGACCGACAATATCCTGAATACGCCGAAAGCTGATTATATCCGCATGTTCGAGACAATCCGCGAAGTGTTCCGTTCACGAGGCATCAAGGCGCCGATCGTTATCGCACAGGCCAGCTATCATCCGAATTGCCTGGAAGAAGACAACGGCAACAGCGCCGAAATCCGGGCGGCACAAAAGGCATTGGCCGATCAGTATCCGGATATTTATTTAGGACCGGACACCGACCAACTGAACCAGCTTTGGCAACGGGCCGATGGCATCCATTTCTCTACCAAAGGGCAGGACCTGCATGCAACCATGTGGCTGGAAAGCCTGAAGCAAGTGAAATAAGGAGGATTTGATCCCCCCCCGACTGACAAGGAGATATCTTCAAAGAGAAAGGTATCTCCTTTTTCATTTTAAGTCCCGACGCTGACGATTGAATCAGCATTTATGGTAAATTTGCCGGAAAAAGAAAAGACGATGATGGAACTATCAAATAAATGGGTGGATACACTGCATGCCTGGGGCATTCATGGCATCATGCTGCAAATAGTAACAGTAGCAGCAATCCTGGTGATTGCATTTATACTCGATTATGTCTGTCGTCGGGGAATTATCCCGATGATCCGGAAAGTGGTCCGCAAGACCAAGATTGAATGGGATGATTATCTACTGAACGACAAGGTGCTCGACAATACCTGTCACCTGATTCCGCCGATCGTCATTTATCTGTTGCTTCCCCTCGCCTTTCCGCCGCAGTCGCCATTATTATCTTATCTGCTAATGTTCTCGCAGATCTATATTGTGGTGGTCACAGTGCGGCTGATCAATGCGGTCATTTCTTCGCTTTACGAATTGTCGAATCGGAGCGACAAACTGAAAGACCGTCCGCTGAAAGGGGTTTATCAGATGATGAAAATGGTTGTGATCGGAGTCGGCGCTATCATCATCTTCAGCTTGTTGCTGGATAAAGATCCTAGCCGCCTGCTCACCGGCCTAGGTGCTTCGGCGGCCATTCTGATGTTGGTGTTTAAAGACACGATCATGGGTCTGGTGGCCGGTGTACAACTAAGTGCCTACGATATGCTTCGTCCGGGCGACTGGATTTCCATGCCGAAGTATGGAGCTGACGGCATCGTGCAGGAAGTCACCCTGAATACGGTCAAGGTGCAAAACTGGGATAATACGATAACAACGATTCCGCCATACGCCTTGGTCAGCGATTCCTTCCAGAACTGGCGGGGCATGCGCGAAAGTGGTGGCAGGCGCATCAAACGGTCGCTTCACATTGACATGAACTCGATCCGCTTTTGTACTGCCGACGAAATGGACTATTTCGCCGCACAGGGTTGGATCAGCGAAGCGGAAAAAGCCGGTGGCCAAATCGTCAATCTCCATGTATTCTGCCATTACATTGAGCGCTACTTGCGGAGCTTGCAGGAAGTGAATACCGGAATGACACTGATGGTCCGCCAGTTGCAGCCCCTGCCTGAAGGACTGCCGGTCGAACTGTACTTCTTCACGACACACAAGGACTGGATTCCCTACGAACGTCTGCAGGCCAAGGTATTCGAACACCTGTTTGCCGTCATCGGCACCTTCGGACTACGGGTTTATCAAAAGCCTTCCAGCCTGGATTTGGAACGCATGAACCGGAGTATCTGAGGTTTTCGTCTTAAAAATATATAAATACGGAGAGGGCTTTCCTTCATAACTAAATTAATACTACTTTTGCGTGTTTATTTTTAGGAACTTTAAGAGTATGGATTCAGAAAAGAAAGAGACGAAAGAGATAAATAAAATGTCAATGCTGATCTTGGCAGTTATTATTCTGATTTTGGTGATAGCAGGAGCTGCTTATTATATATTCCATCAGCAACAGCAAATGGAAGAAATGACTCAGTCGTTCGACTTGGAAAAGGAAATGATGGCCGACGATCTGAATGAGCTCTCCCTGCAATACGAAGGATATAAATTCAGTGTCAGCAATGACTCTCTGGTCGCTTTGCTGACAACCGAGCAAGCCAAGGTACAACGCCTGATGGAAGAGTTGCGTACCGTCAAATCAACCAATGCCAAAGAAATTGCCCGCCTGAAGAAAGAGTTGGCTACTTTGCGGAAGATCATGCGCAACTATGTGATCCAGATCGACTCACTGAACCGGGCGAACGAACAGCTGAAGGTGGAAAAGAACGAAGCAGTCAAGAAATATCGTCAGGCTTCTACAACGGCAGCCAGCCTGAAACGGGAAAAAGAGAAGCTGACCGAACGGGTAACCTTGGCCAGCAAACTTGATGCAACGAGTATTTCGGTCACACCGGTCAATTCGCGCGGCAAACTGGCCAAGCGGATCAAGAAGATGGAACAATTTGTCATCAACTTCAAGATCGCCAAGAATGTGACAGCTCCGGTCGGCGAAAAAGTCGTTTATGTCCGCATCATGAAACCCGACGATGATATCCTGGTGAAAAGCCGGGGCGATGTCTTCACGTTCGAAGGCAAGGACATCAATTATTCGATCAAGAAAATGATCGAATACGAAGGCGAAGAAGTTCCGGTAACGATGTACTGGAACATCGAAGAGTTCCTCTCTCCGGGTACTTATCGGGTGGATATCTTTGCCAACGGCAATCTGATTGGTCAACGTTCTTTCACGCTCGAAGAATAACGGATGAATCCGGAGAAGCCTTTTACGCGTTTGCTGGCGGATTTACCTGAGGCCCTGGCTCAAGACGAAGCTTTTATGAATGAATTGAAGAGCTATGCCCGTGTTATCACGCTCAAGAAGGGAGACTTACTGCTTCGCACCGGTGAAGTCTGCCAGAACGCCTATTTCATCAACAAAGGGCTTTTCGTCAATATCTTCATGACAGACAAGGGGAAGGAATGTGTCACCGGTTTCTCTTCCGACGATCAGTATCCTTTCCTTTCCGAAATCAGTTACATCACCCAAACACCTTCCAGCTTCGAGATCAAGGCGCTCGAAGACAGTGAGCTGCTGTGTTTCTCGCGCGTCTCGATCGAAGACCTGTCTCTTCGCTATCCGCTTTTCGCGTCTTATTATCAGCATGCGATGTTGGTCATCATCTCCAAACTCTACATGATGTTCGCCATCCTGCAATCTTATACGGCCGAAGAGTTTATCAAATACTTGTACGAGCACTACAAATGGATCATCAACCGTGTTCCAGATAAATACATCGCGCTCTACATGGGCATCAGCACATCCTGGTATTGCAAGCTGAAACGCCGCATCTTCAGTCTTTAGAGAAAGAGAATCTATACTATACAATAAGCGCCGGCTTGTTGTGCTTGTGCACTGACAGCCGGCGCTTATTGGCATTTCTATCAGGGATTCCAACCTTTCGGAAGTTATTCAAAGCTGGATTTCTTCCAGGTGAATACTTTCGGTGTATCTTTCAGGAAAGGCTTCAGCTTCTTCTGGGTTTCCTTATCCAGATACTCCGGCGTCGTATAGGTTTGTGTCAGGGTATAATCGTCCGGATTCAGTTGGAAACGGAACAGATCCATGTCCAAGCGGGATGTCGATTCGATATAAGTGACCGACGACTTGTCAGCATCTTCCCGGATAAACCAGTCTGCTGCAACCGGAGTCAGCATATCAGTCGCATCCAGCGGTTTCCAGTCGGGTGAAAAGAATGACACGCGGCTATCGGCCACCGGCCCTTTCACCGTCACTACCTGGCAGATCACAAACGTATTATTGACCAGCGGCAAGAGCTTCATCTCGATCGTGGTCCGTTCCGTCGATTGCAACAACAAGTAGTTATCGGTCAGTTTTTCCAATGTCGAATATCCGTTCATGTTGTTCTTCAACCGCGCTTTCTCGTTAGAGCGATACAAATCCACCAGATCTTTCCGCCAGGCATCTTCCAGTTGCGGAACATATTCGTCGGGCATCGCGATAAACACCGCTGCCATATCCTGCGCTTTCAACGGCAACACACTCATCACCAGCAGGCATAATAATACGATTCGTTTCATACGTTCTTCTATCTTTATCATCTTGTTCCCAAATATAAGAATATCATACCTATCAAAACCAACAGCAGGTCGATTGCCTTGTTCTTCAGATTCTTTTCATGGAAGAACAAAGCTCCGGCCGCAAAGGTAACCAAAACATTACTTCTACGAATCATCGAGACGATCGAAATCATCGAATCCGGATCACTCAGGGCATAAAAATACACCCAGTCGGCAATACAAAGGAAGACGGATATGAAGATAATATTCCATCGCCAGGTAAAAGGCGTGGTGTGTTTCCGCCGCGGATACCACAGGAAAAGCAGGATCGCCAGCATGATGGCACACTGATAGACGTTAAACCACACTTGCACGGTCATCACGTCCAGACTGCCCATCAGGTATTTGTCGTACAAACCGCTCAATGCGCCCAGCATCACCGAAAGGACAGTAAAATAAATCCACTTGTTGTGGGTGAAGCGGATGCCTTCTTTCTTTCCCGAGACCGAGAGCAGATAAAACGAGGCGACCGCAAAGGCCACACCGATCCACTGATACAGATTCAGCCGTTCACCGAAGATCACCAGCGCGCCCACCAGTGTCAGTACCGGCTGCGTCGCCTTGATTGGTCCGGACAAGGTCAGTGGCAGATGCTTCAGAGCAAAATAGCCGAAGATCCACGAGGAAAGGACTATCACGGCCTTGATGAATACAGCGACATGGGTTTCAAACGACACGCGGGGCACATAGAGCAGCGAGCCGTCCAACACATCTGTCGTATAGGAAAGCACAATAAAGGGCAGAAATATCAGACTGCTGAACAACGTATTGAAGAACAATACCGGAATCACTGCATTCCCGTTGAGCGACATCTTCTTGTTCACCTCGTAACAGCCCAGCAGGAAAGCAGACAGAAAAGCATAAAGAACCCACATATTTCTTGAGTTTTTGTTTGGTTATACTTCGAATAATCGGTCGGGATAAGTCACATTCACCAGATACAGGGCATGTCCCGGAGCCGATGTGCCGGCTTTACCCCGGTCTTTGGCTTCGATCACCTGGCGGAAACCTTCAACCGACATCTTGCCGCGCCCCACTTCCAGCAGCGTTCCCACAATGGCACGCACCATATTCCGCAAGAAACGGTCGGCCCGGATCGTGAAGACCCACAAATCGCCTTCCTGCTTCCAGCCTGCCTCATAAATACGGCAATTGTTGGTCTTGACATCGGTGTGCAGCTTGCTGAAGCTGGTAAAATCCACATAGTCGAACAGCACCCGGCAAGCCTCGTTCATACGGTCGAAGTCCAGTTTCCCCAGATAACGGTACACCAAATCATAGCGGAAAGGATCTTTCTGCATCGTCAGGTAATACTGATACGTTCGGGAAGTGGCATCAAAACGGGCGTGTGCCTCAGGAATCACCGGTACAATCTGATAAATCACAATGTCTTTCGGCAACAGGCGATTCAGCTTGTCTGCCAGAAAAGCCGGGTCAGGCAAGGTTTCTGCCCAGTCAAAATGGGCCACCATCAGGCGGGCATGCACGCCGGCATCCGTCCGTCCGGCACCCACAATCGAAACCGGCTGTCTGAGGATGGTCGAAAGTGCTTCTTCAATACATAGCTGTACGGTCATGCCGTTCGGTTGTATCTGCCATCCGCAAAAGGATTTGCCGTTATATCCTAAATAAATAAAGTATCTCTTCACAGGCATAAGTTTAGTACGAAATACGTTCCTAAGAATGCTATTTTCAAGGCAAAGGTACAAAGAAATCCGGCTATGACCTTGTACATCCCACTGAAATACCTATTTTTGGTCAAAAATATCCGTTTTTCCTATTTATTTTCTACTTTTTCATGCCTAGATTTTCTCTAATTCATAACCATCTTTGAACAAAAAGCCGGCGTATTTTAACTCATTCCTGCCTAGAAACGTAAACAAAACTCCCAAATTTCCTAAAAAAGGGCTGTTCAAATACATTTTACCTCTTTTTCTGAACGATTTTACTTCAATTTTCTCTCTTCCAAAGTCCTCAAACAAAATATCATTTTGGCAGCATTTATATCCACTAACTAACACGGGACACGTTTTTATCCCTTATTCCGGCGAATACAAAAATCAGAATAACACGATCTCCCCTCTTTCCATATCAGCATGTAAATGCTCAACTCCCTGAAAATCGAACCGAAGCAAGTTACTTACAGGCAACTCCGAAATCATGGAATTCTGAAAGGGGCATTTTGACAAAATGACAAAGCGGAAAAAGCGGTCGGGATTCTGATTTTGGACTATATTGTTGCATATATGCAATAATTTTACGAATATTGTATGACATTTCAGTTACAATTAATGTTACACTTAGCGATTACTATAAAAAACACATGAAAATACTTGTAATTACGGGAAGCCCTCATAAAAAAGGGACTTCAGCATTATTAGCAGATAATTTTATTGCCGGAGCTTTGGAAGCCGGGCACGAAGTTTTTCGGTTTGATACCATCTTTCAGGTAACGCAACCTTGCCTGGCGTGTTATTATTGCCGGAAAAACAACCATAAGTGTATTCAAGAAGATGACATGGAGCTGGTTTGGGACAAACTGATTGCTGCCGATATGGTGGTATTCGTGACTCCCGTTTATTATTTTGGTATGTCGGCCCAATTGAAAAAGGTTATCGACCGCTTCTTTGCCATCAACGACCTGCTGAGGAGCAAACCGAAAAAAGCCGTCCTGCTGGCAACCTGCGGCGACGCGGAAGAGTGGGTTATGGAACCGTTGGTAGCACACTACAAAGCCATCTGCCAGTATTTGCACTGGGAAGATGCCGGACAGATTCTGGCCACCGGCGTGTACGACCGGGCAGCCATTGAAGATACGCCTTACCCCGAACAGGCACGTATCTTGGGTAAACATATTTAGCGGAAATGTATTATTTGTGGGAACAATACTCTCGGATTTTCTGTTATTTTTTATAGCTTTGTGTGCGTATTTTACACATTCAGATAAACCTTGCCTGTCTGCTACGGGCAGCGGATCTGAATCTAAACAACTTAATATTAAACGAATCAGTCTATGGCATTACAAGTGGGAGATAAAGTTCCTGAAGTATTGGGAACAGACCAGAATGGTAACGAAATAAAGATAAGTGACTTTGCCGGCAAGAAACTGGCATTGTATTTCTATCCGAAAGACAATACATCGGGTTGTACGGCCGAAGCCTGCAGCCTGCGCGACGGTTATGACGCATTGAAGGCAGCCGGCTATGAAGTGGTGGGCGTGAGCAAAGACAGCGCCAAGTCGCACCAGGGATTCATCAGCAAGCAGAACCTGCCTTTCAACCTCATCGCTGATACAGAAACAGCCCTGCAACAGACATTCGGCGTATGGGCAGAAAAGAAGATGTGCGGAAGAACGTATATGGGTACGTTGCGCACGACCTTCATCATCGACGAAAACGGCGTGATCGAGCGGATCATCGGTCCGAAAGAAGTAAAGACCAAAGATCATGCGAACCAGATTCTGGCCCTATAACGTCAAATCCAAGAACCAGTACAACATAAACAATATATTTTATGGCAAAAGAAGATAACTTATTCGAAGAAAAAGCAGAAGGAACAAAACCTGCCGTGAACGCCGACAAGCTGAAAGCGTTGCGTGCCGCTATGGAAAAGATAGAGAAGAATTATGGGAAAGGCTCTATCATGAAACTGGGAGATGAAAACATCGAAAATATAGAGGTGATCCCGACGGGTTCCATCGCGCTCGACGCTGCACTGGGTGTAGGCGGTTATCCGAAAGGACGCATCATTGAAATTTATGGTCCGGAATCATCCGGTAAGACTACATTGGCCATCCATGCCATTGCCGAAGCCCAGAAAGCCGGCGGTATCGCTGCCTTTATCGACGCAGAACATGCTTTCGACCGTTTCTATGCCGAGAAACTGGGTGTGGATGTAGAAAACCTCTGGATCTCACAGCCCGACAGCGGCGAGCAGGCATTGGAAATTGCCGAACAGCTGATCCGCTCGTCGGCAGTAGATATCATCGTGATCGACTCTGTGGCGGCTCTGACTCCGAAAGCGGAACTGGAAGGCGACATGGGCGACAGCAAAATGGGCTTGCAGGCCCGTCTGATGTCGCAGGCTCTGCGCAAGCTGACGGCAGCCATCAACAAGACGAACACGACCTGTATCTTCATCAACCAGCTGCGCGACAAGATCGGTGTCATGTTCGGCAATCCCGAAACGACCACCGGTGGTAATGCCCTGAAGTTCTACGCTTCTGTCCGCCTGGATATCCGCCGCATCGGACAATTAAAAGACGGAGATGAAGTGAAAGGAAACCAGGTCCGCGTGAAGGTAGTGAAGAACAAGGTGGCACCTCCATTCCGGAAAGCCGAGTTCGACATCATGTTCGGCGAAGGTATTTCGCGTTCGGGCGAGATCATCGACCTGGGCAGCGAACTGAACATCATCAAGAAGAGCGGTTCGTGGTACAGCTACAACGATGCCAAACTGGGACAAGGACGCGATGCTGCCAAACAATGCATTGCCGACAATCCGGAACTGGCCGACGAGCTGGCTCAGCTGATCTTCCAGGCATTGAAAGGCTAAGAAAGAATCCATCGATATATTCATAACAAGTTGGCAAGTGGGTAACACAGTTACATTCATTTGCCAACTTACTTGTTAAAAAGAAGACAAACTCTACATTACCCAGCCATGACGTCGAAAGAAATCTACCGGCAGCTGTGCCAGCAGGAAAAGTCCATTCCCATCTTCTCACGGGACTGGTGGCTGGATATTGTATGCGGCCAGGAACAGTGGGACGTGTTGCTCCTTCACGACAAGCTGGGCTCCATCGAGGCTGCCATGCCCCTGTATATGCCGCGCCCGGGCTATGTCGTCATGCCGGCCTATACCCAAACCATGGGACCATGGATCGCAGCGGCCTCGACCGACAGCAAATACACCAGCCTGCTGGGGAAAAGACAAGTCATCCTGGGAGAACTGGCCTCGCAATTAGCCCATCTGCACGTGTTCCAGCAAAACTTTGCCTGGACAATAACCGACTGGCTGCCCTTCTACTGGCAAGGTTTCCGGCAGACAACCCGCTACACCTATCTGCTGAGCGGCTTGCGGCAACCGTCACGCATCTGGGAAAACATGAGCCAGCAAACCCGGAGAAACATCATCAAGGCAGAAAAGAAATATCAGATACAGGTTCGGCGGAACATCCCGACAGACGAGTTTATCGGGATCCAGCGTCAGACCTTCCAGCGCCAACGGCTGGCAGCACCCAAAGGAGAAGCCGTATTGCGCCAGCTCATCGAAGTGTGCCGCCAACGGAACCAGGGAGACATCTGGGGCGGTTATGACGCCAACGGCCAGCTGCACGCAGCCGTCTTCATCGTCTGGCAGGAAAACTCAGCCTATTACCTGGCCGGCGGAGGCAATCCGGCACTCCGGCAATCGGGCGCACACAGCCTCGTGATGTGGAAAGCCATGCAGGAAATAGCATCCTTTACCGATCACTTCGACTTCGAAGGTTCCATGATTCCCGGTGTAGAACGTTTCTTCCGCGAATTCGGAGCCCGGCAAACCCCTTATTTTGCCATCAGCAAAGGAAAACTGAATCTTTGGAAACGGATTTTGATCTATCTGAGTAAAAGAAGGCAATAAAAAGGGTAAAGTAGAGTTATTACACTAGAAGACGAACGACACGGAAAGAGAACAGAAACTAGGTATGAAGCAAACGATCAATTATATCATCCGATTCTTATTAGGAGTAGATCGGGCCGGTGCCTATAGCTCGCTGGTGGGCTATACATCGAATGTCCGTCATTTCCATAAATATAAAGTAGTGATTATTCCTTCCGGGTTCTTCAGTTCATCCGTCTATGGAACGCAGGCCTCCATGCCCCAACTTCCACTCAAGGAGATAGAAGGCGTTCCGTTGCTCTTCGGGTCGCCCAAGGAAGAAAGCTTCGACGAGACCCGGATCATCCATGCCGATATCATTGCCAGCAGCTACTTCCTGCTAAGCCGCTACGAGGAAATCCAGAAAAGGAACATCCGGGACGCACATGGCCGCTTCCCCGGAAAAGAATCGTTGCCCTTCAGGGCCGGTTTCATCCAGCGCCCCATCGTGGAAGAATACGGGAAGCTGCTGCGGAGCTGGCTAAGAAAAGCCTGCGTACATATTCCCGAGCCGCAGCCCGAGCTTCAGGACATCTGGCTCACGCACGATGTGGATGCCCCGTTCTTCTGCCGCAGCCTAAGGAACATCTGCCGCGAAACCTGGAAAGGCGCCGGACTGCTGAAGGCATTAAAGCTGTATGGAGGACCGCTGGAGAAAGATCCTTATTATACATTCCCGTGGATATTGGAACAAGACGGCAAAGTACAAAACAAATACAGCGACCGGTGTCACCAGCTGTATTTCCTGAAAGCCGGAGGCAGACATGCCAACGACAAACCCCGGTATCTGTTCTGTTCGCACGACGTGCAGAAGCTGCTCCAGCTGTTCCGGCAGAACCAAGTCATGCTGGGACTTCACAGCAGCTACGAAGCAAGCCTCTGTCCGGATCTGATCTCGGAAGAGAAGATGAAGCTGGAACACGACTGGAAACTGGAGAATATCCATCAGAACCGGCATCATTACCTGGCTTCCCGCGAACCGGAAGACCAGACCAAACTGATCAAGGCCGGAATCACCGACGACTTCACCATGGGATATGCCGACGTGAGCGGATTCCGGTTGGGAACATGCCGGCCTGTCAAATGGATCAATCCGATGACACGCCAGCTCACGTCACTGACGTTGCATCCGCTCTCCGTCATGGACTGCACCCTGAGTGAATCCCAATACATGGGACTTCCGCTAAACGAGGCTTTCCGGTACTGTCTGCAACTGCTCAAGCAGACCAAACAGTATGGAGGAGAGATCGTGTGGCTATGGCACAACACTTCTTTTGCTGAAACAGAAAAGAACAGCTATCACAAGACATTATATGTACGCCTATTAAATGCTTTGATCCAATGAAAAAGATAATTACAATTGTAGGTGCACGCCCTCAGTTCATTAAAGCAGCCATGCTGAGCCGGGCCATCCAGCTGCATAATCAGGCAGGACAGGAAACAATCCGGGAACAGCTGATCCATACCGGGCAACATTACGACGAGAACATGAGCCGTATTTTCTTCTCCGAAATGGATATGGCACGTCCGACCTGGCAACTGCATTGCGGACATACCACGCATGGAGCGATGACCGGACAGATGCTTATCGAAATCGAAAAGATCCTGACGGAACACCGGCCGGATTATGTAGTCGTATATGGAGATACCAATTCGACACTGGCCGGAGCGCTGGCTGCCAGCAAACTGCATATTCCGGTAGTACATATCGAAGCCGGCCTGCGCAGCTTCAACAAAGCCATGCCGGAAGAGATCAACCGGATTCTGACGGATCATGTCTCGACCCTGTTATGCTGTCCGACCCGTTCGGCCGTACAACATCTGGCCGAAGAGAACATCCACGAAGGCGTCTATCACGTGGGCGACATCATGTATGACGCCGCCCTCTTCTTTGGCCGGAAAGCCGAAGAAGCCTCGGATATCATGCAGCGCCTGCAACTCGAGAGCAAAGGATTCCGGCTCTGCACCGTACATCGGGCCGAAAACACCGATCAGGAAGAGCGCCTTTCGTCGATCGCCGAAGCCCTGATGCAAATCGCCTCTTCCCATTGTCCGCTGGTCTTTCCGTTGCATCCCAGAACCCGACAATATCTGGAGAAATATCACTTGCTGGAAAGATTCGTGTCACATCCCCATATACGACTGACCGAACCACTGGGCTTTCTGGATATGGTGATGCTGGAAAAGCAGGCAAGCACAATCCTGACCGACTCGGGCGGCGTACAAAAGGAAGCCTATTTCCACCAGACACCCTGCATCACGCTGCGGGAAGAAACCGAATGGACAGAAACCGTTACGGCTGGCTGGAACCAGATAGCCGGTTACCGGACCGACCAAATCCTGGTTTGCCTGAAGAACAATCCGGTACGGCATGAGATAGACGAATATGGACAGGGTAACACCGCCCAAAAGATATTGGAGTTATTATGAAACGGGTACTTATTCTATGCGATTTGTTTCCGCCGGCATTCGGACCGCGGATGGGATATTTATGCAAGTACCTGAAACAGGCCGGATGGCAGGTTGAAGTGATTGCTGAGGCGATGGACGACCAGACTTTCGCCTTTCTGGCCGATTCTTGTCCGGTCACATTCGTGCCTTATTATACAGCGAAGAACAAATTCCTGCGCAAGCTCCAGTGGATCTTCACGCTTCTGGCCGATTTCCTGTTCTCCTACAAAGACCGGAAAATGGTGAAAGCAGCTCACCGGATTTGCCAGCATCAGGCATTCGACCTCATCTTGTGCAGTTCCTTCCGAACCTTTCCGCTGGTGGCAGCCCGTCTGACTGCCCAAAGGCATCATTTGCCGCTGGTGGTGGATTTGCGGGATATCATCGAGCAATACGCCGGGAATGAATTCCTCTCCCACTCTTTTCATGTCTGTCCCTGGCTGGACAAACAACTGACAACTCTGCTGAAGCGGAAACTGCTGAACGACCGGAACCGCACACTCCGGATGGCGAGTCATGTCACCACCGTTTCTCCGTGGCATGTCGAACAGCTGAAGCAGTATAATCCGAACGTATCTTTGATCTACAACGGATATGACCCGGACTTATTCTATCCGGATCATCGTCCGAACCGCCGGTTTACCATTACTTACACCGGACGAATCCTCAGTCTGGCCATGCGTAATCCGGAATTGCTGTTCAAAGGCGTGCTGTTGTCCGGTCTGTCGGCCGAACAGATCACCCTCGAATGGTATGTAGATCCAGCCTCCGAAGCCCTGCTGAAAGAAGCCGCCACTCAGTATCAGGTCAGCGAATATATGTCCTATCAGTCGTATGTACCGGCCTCCGAAATTCCTTCGGTACTCAACAGTAGCAGTATGCTGTTGCTACTCACGGAAAAGAGCGGAGAGCACGCGCCCAAAGGAATCATGACCACCAAGTTCTTCGAAGCCCTGGCTGTCGATAAGCCCATTCTCTGTGTCCCTTCTGATGAAAGCTATTTGGAAGAGAACATCCGGCGCACCCGCTCCGGACTGGCTGCCCGAAGTGCTGAAGAAGTGGCCCAATTCATCCTTCAGTATTACCGGCAATGGGAAACACAAGGATACACAGCCACCACGCCCGATCACGAAGAAATCAAGCGTTTCTCCCGGAAAGGACAGGCGGAACAGTTTATGCAATTATTCGAAACCCTATCATCTGCCGGCTTATGATCTCCATCCTGATTCCTACCTATAATAAAGTATGTGTCCCGCTGGTGGAAGCCATGCACTATCAGGCACAACAACTCCAGATTCCTTTCGAGATTCTGGTAGTCGATGATGGCTCGTCAGCAGAGATTCAGGCCGAGAACCGCCGTATCAAAGTCTGGGAAAACTGCCACTACCGGATTCTGCCCAAAAATGTAGGTCCGGCCCGTATCCGAAATGTATTGGCCGATCAGGCTCATTATCCGTATCTCTTATTCATGGATGCCGATACGATGCCGGCTTCCTCCACCTTTCTCCGGTCGTACTGGGAACAACGCATGAAAGGAGGCATTGTGTGCGGTGGATTTATCTATGAAAGGACGAACACGCCAGCCATGTGTCCGCTACGCTATCAATACGGCATACAAGTAGAGGAAAGATCGGCCGAAGAAAGGGACAAGCAACCTTACAGCCAGTTTATCAGCATGTGTTTCTTAGCCGACAAGGAAGTCTTTCAGACTGTCCGCTTTGACGACACGATGCACTTCGGATACGAAGATGCCTGGTTTGGCATCTTACTCCAGCAAGCGGCTGTTCCCCTCAAGTACATAGACAATCCGGTTTTCCACCAGACCACCGACAAGGCAGACGATTATCTTCGGAAAATCCGGTTCTCTATCCAGAACCTGGCAGCACACCGCCATCGGCTACAACCTTATATCCGCCTGTTGCAATGGCACCACAAGACCGAAAGTCTGCATCTCACCCGATGGATCAGACTTGTCTTCACATGGACAGAACCCTGGTTGGTCAGGAATCTGACCGGGACACATCCGTCCATGCATCTGTTTGCCTTCTACAAACTAGGCTATCTCTGCCAGTGGCTGAATCAGACACGCCGCTCTGACAACTGAGAAATTCCCGCCTTTATATAACTCCGTTGCAAATCGTCGGGCTTCAGCAGATCATCATTCCATTGAAGCAGATCAATATCCATGGGAATAATGCCCAGATGCTTGCTTTCGGAGACACGCCCCAAGGCCCGTTCTATCTGCTTAAAATGACGGATCAGTTCGGTAGCGGAAAGAGAAGTATAAGCGATTCCTACCCGATTGAGGAAAAACGAAGGATTGACACAGGCTTCCGGAGCCGTATAAACAGCATCCGACCAGCGGATGCCGGGCAAGAGGAGTTCCACGGCTCCACAAGCCGCCTCCATATTCTGCTTCGGATTCGTATTCGAACCTAATGCGATAATAATTCGATTGCCTAACATAATCTTATCCATCCTCTGTTATCGCTTACGAAAGTACAATGAATTATCCGGAATAAAAACAAATAGGCCCAAGTTTCATGGATATTTCTTTCCATGCAAAGGATTTGAATCCGTTTATTAGGTTTTTTGGTAACAATTTATTACCTTTGTCGCCGAAAACAACAGGTATATGATGACAGGCAATGTACATATTGTTCATTTGGCGAGCGCCCGAATCGGTTCGTGGTGCAGCCATTGTATTGTCCATGTACACTGGTTCAGCGGATTTATTTAAGCCAAATTTCCCTCCTTTTTATTTCGTATCACGTACAGATTTCTTCCTGCCTGCTTGCAGGAAGCAGTATCATTATTCTTTTATTCTAAATTTTATCCGTTATGCTGAGCATTATTTGTGTTATGTTTGCAGGGATGGGTATTGGCTTCCTGTTCCGTAAAATAGAATGGTTACAAAAGACGGAGAAGACAATCTCCTACACCATATTTGCCATGTTGTTTATTCTGGGTATATCAGTCGGTTCCAATCCGCTGATCATCCAGAACATCGGTCAGTTCGGCTGGCAGGCAGCCATTTTGGCTGTGTCCAGTTTATTCGGCAGCATCCTGGCTGCGTGGGCTGTATATAACTTATTCTTCAAGAAAGGAGGCAAAAGATGAAAAACAGTATCATTGTCTTCTTGTTCTTCTGCGCCGGCTGTCTTCTCGGTTTCTCCGGAGAGATCAAACTGGATGCGCACCACATTTCCCTGTATATTTTGTATGCCCTGATGCTTCAGGTGGGCATCAGCATCGGTTCCAACAAGAACCTGAAACAGATCGTCCGTCAGATCCGACTGAAGATGCTGGTGATTCCGTTGGCAACCATTATCGGAACGCTTCTGTTCTCGGCATTGGCCAGTCTGCTTTTGAGTCGATGGAGCGTATTCGAGTGCATGGCTGTGGGAAGCGGTTTTGCCTATTATTCACTTTCGTCCATCCTGATCACCCAGTTCAAAGAGCCGTCTATCGGTTTGCAGCTGGCAACCGAATTAGGAACCATTGCTTTGCTATCCAATATCATCCGCGAAATGATGGCCTTGCTGGGCAGTCCACTGATCGAAAAGTATTTCGGCAAACTGGCTCCGATATCGGCTGCCGGTGTCAATTCGATGGATGTGGTTTTGCCCGCCATTACCCGTTATTCCGGGAAGGAAATGATTCCGGTGGCCATCCTGCATGGTATTCTGATTGATTTCAGCGTGCCGTTGTTCGTTTCTTTCTTCTGTAGTCTATAATCTCTGATCAACGGAAGTGCAGGACGAAGGTAGTCATCCGCTTGTCGCTGCGGCCCAAGGTAAGTGTGCCGTTGTGCAGACGCATGATCTGCCGGGAAAGACTCAATCCGATGCCGGTGCCTTCCGGCTTGGTGGTATAGAAAGGTACAAAGATTTCTTCCTGGCTTTCCGCACTGATCGGGCGACCGTTATTCGATACAGTGATCACGACGGTTTCGGCATAGTCGATTTCCGCCGTGATTTCTATTTTTGTCGCCTCGGCTTGCAGGGCATTCTTCACCAGGTTGACAAGCACCTGCGACAACTGGTCGGCATCGGCATACAACAGGATATCTTCCGACTTCTCCACGTACGAGCAGACCGCTCCGGCCTGATGCAAGGATTCACGGGTGAGTTGTTGTACCTTTTCGATCAGCTCACGCACGAAAAAGGCTTTCTTGACGGGTGTCGATACACGAGTCAGGCTGCGATAGGTATTGACAAACTTGATCAGTCCGTCGGAAGAGCTGGCAATCGTATCTAATCCTAACTTCAATTCCTTCCAGTCGAGCGAACGGGCCGACGTTTCCGAATCGAGTTCCTGGGATAAGGTATGGCTCAGCGAGGCAATCGGTGTGACCGTATTCATAATCTCATGCGTCAATACACGGATCAGTTTATTCCAGGAAAGCTCTTCGTTGTGGACCATTTCGCCGGTGATGTCGTTGAGAGCGACGATCTTGACCTGCTTTGCCTGCAACATCGCTTCCGAAGCCGTCAGGGAAAGAGTGATTTTTCCCCGTTCGTTATAATAACTGTTCCGCTGTTCGTGCGCCGACGAAACTTCCCAAAAGGCATTCTCCAGTTCCTGATGGATATTTCCCAGCTGACGGATATGGCTGAAGGTGGCCAATCCCAGCAGATTCCGAGCCGAGGCATTGCTGTAAATGACTTGTCCTTCCCGCTTCCGGGATAAATCGATGACGACAATTCCGGTACGGACCTGGTCGAGCATCTGTCCATAATATTGCTCCTGTTCGGCAATCTCCTGCCGCTCGCGGTCATAAAGGATGTGAATCCGGTTGAGCGTCCGGTTAAAGCGCCGGTACCAGAACTTCTCTTCGCTGAAATGGAAGTTCGTTTCCTTATCTTCCAGCGCATCCAGCATATAGTTCAGTTTCCGGTGAATTTTCCCCAGGGAATAAACACGGGAAATCAGCGCTGCCACCAGGGCCGAGGCCAAAGCGATGAGTATGACTGTCGGCGTATCCATATCAGATGTTGTATTTCTTCAGTTTCGCATATAAGGTGGGCCGACTGATGTTCAGTGATTTTGCCACGTGTGTCAAATTGCCTCCGAAGCGATCCATGGCAGCGCGGATGGTCCGTTCCTCTACTTCTTCGAGGGTTTCGGCTTCCGCTGCCGGCTTTGCTCCGCCGGATACAGGCAAAGGCAGATGGAAATCTTCGGCATCCAGCTTATCGCCATCGACCAGAATCACGGCCTTTTCAATACCGTTCTGCAGCTCCCGGATATTTCCGCTCCAATGATTGGCAAGAAGAACTTGCCGGGCGGCATCTGTCAGCCCGGTAACCGGACGATGATACTTCTCGGCATAACGGGAGATAAAGAGGTTGGCCAAAGGAACAATCTCATCCGGTCGCTCACGCAAGGGCGGCAGTTCCAAATGGATGGTATTGATGCGGTAATAAAGGTCCTCGCGGAAGGTTCCCTGCTTCACCATCTCTTCCAAATTCTTATTGGTTGCGCAGATCAGCCGGATGTCAATTGGGATTGAACGGGTATCGCCCACCTTCGTCACCGAACGGTTCTGCAACACCCGCAGCAGCTTTGCCTGGAGATGCAGAGGAATATTGCCGATCTCGTCGAGAAACAGCGTACTGCCGTTGGCCTGTTCCATCTTCCCGGTGTGATCGGTATGCGCATCGGTAAACGCCCCTTTCACATGTCCGAACAATTCACTCTCAAACAAGGTCTCGGTAATGGCGCCGGCATCCACGCAGACCATCGGTTTCTGTCCACGGTCGGACAAGCGGTGAATCTCGGCAGCCAACACGTCTTTTCCCGTTCCGTTCTCGCCGGTAATCAGAACACTCGCGTCGGTTGGAGCAATTTTCTCGATCGTGCGGCGGACAGCCGTCATGGCCGCTCCCGTTCCCCATAACATCGAAGGTCCGGCTTCTCCGATTTTCTTCTGCCCTTTTCCGCCGACTTTTCCACCTTTTCCGTTATTGGCTTCCGCCTTGTCAATGGCTGCCTGCAAAGTAGCGATGAGTTTCTCATTCTCCCAAGGCTTCACAATGAAGTCGAATGCCCCACGTTTCATGCCTTCCACCGCCAAAGCGATGTCGGCATACGCCGTAAACAGCACCACTTCCGTCTGCGGACGGCGCTGTTTGATTTCGGAGAGCCAGAACAGACCCTCATTTCCCGTATTGGTATCTGCCTCGAAATTCATATCCAGCAAGATGACATCCGGCGCAAACTCCCGCAACGAAGCATGAATTTCCTTGGGCGAAGCCAGCAACTCCACCGCCGCGAAATACTTGGGCAATAAAATCTTCAATGCCGCCCGGATGCCCGGATTATCATCCACCACCAATATCTTTCCTTTGTTCACCATGATCTGTTTCTCTTTTCTCCTTTTATTTAGCATTCAAAAATAAGGATTTTCCGAGAATCCACCTCGTTCTTTTTCCGATTCCCGAGAATCCTATTTCCTTTTCCTTAGACCTTTTTACCGTTTCACCCGGGTGAAACGATCATTCCACAACTGTGATTCGATCGTTCCACCTAGGTGAGACGATCGTTCCACCTGGGTGGAACGATAAAATTGCAATATAAAACAGCCTTAATTTCATCAGGTAATACACTAAAACACACCGCAAAAGGGTTGCCGAACAGACGACAACCCCGCATCAGTGGCGTATTACTCAACAGAAAGGCTATCTCGTGGTACCTCACGGGCAAGCGTGGCATACATGATAAACACCAAGGTTGCCGTCAGGATTTGCATCAGGATGAAGATCAAAATAAAGACAACCGGTGTGAGCGGTACGCGGAAAGCAAAGTTTTCCAGCCAGCCGGAAACCACCCACCAAGAGAAAGGAAGCGCCAGCACAAAGCCAATGCCAACAAACCAGCAATAGGGTTTGAGACCTAATCCTACAATATCGGTCAATTCGGCCCCGAACACTTTCCGCAAGGCTATTTCCTTCCGCTTGTAATACATATCGAAAACCACCAAGGCAAAAACGCCGATCAGCGACAAGACAACGGCCAGTAAAGAGAAACACAAGAGCGTCTTCCCAAAGCGTACTTCCTTTTGGTAAAGAGTATTCAGCACTTGGTCGTAAAATTCGACTTCTACCGGATAGGCCGCATCCATTTTGGCAATCGCTTGCCGGATATGCGACACAGCAGTTACGGCATCAAAGCCTTTCTTCAACCGGATATAGACAACGGGTAAATAACCGGAAGCAGGCGACGCCACCGAAAAGACAATCGGAGCCTTCTCCTTTCGGGCAGAAGTGAAGGATACTTCCTCACAAATGCCCACAATCTCGTTACTGAGTCCGCTAATCGGACCAAGACCAACGCCGTAATGGTCGCGCACAAATGAGTTAATGATATATCCCGAATCTGTATCACCGGTAAAATTGCGTCCTTCGACAATCTTGATTCCCATCACATCGAAGAAATTCGGGGAACACCAGAGCCGATAGGTATTTGTCTTTTCTCCTTTCCATTCCATACTCCACTTCGAATAAGAATCCTGTCCGCCCACACATTCGGTCGCAAAGGCCACATCTTCTACTTCCGCATATTGCCGCAGTGTCTCCTGCAACCACGTTCCTTGCTTCTCGACCATTTCACTGGTCAACTGGACTATCGCCAGCTGGTCCTGGTCAAAGTTCGTATTCGAACGCATCATCATCCGGTTCTGTAAGAAAACAAAGGCGATGAAAACCAACAACGAACACGCGATGGCATATTGAAGTACCAGCAGTCCGCTTTTGATTTTCCGTCCGGAAGGAGTCAGCCCATAATTTCCCTTGAGCAATAAGGCAGTCGGGAAAGAAGTCACAAAGTAGGCCGGATAAAGACCAGCAGCCATGCCAACCAGCCAAGCACCAACAACTGTAGCGATATACAACGTCCGGTAAGAAGCAAACGTCACCGGCTCCTGAATAATGCCCGAGGCGGCAAACCATTCCGAAACAGGCAGACTGAGACCTACAGCCAACAGACTTGACAGTCCGACGAAGCAACCCACTTCCAACACCTGTTCCAGCCGGAGCATCCAAACCTCGGCTCCCAAGATCTTACGTGTATTGATTCCGCGCAGCCGCGAAGGCATGAGCGAGATATAAAAGTTCGTAAAGTTGAACATGCCGACGAAGACAATCAGGACCGCGATCAGTATCAATAAATAAGTCTGCATCCGGCTGCCCAGCTTGAATACATGCCCTTCCGTCTCGGCATCACTAAAATAAACTTCCGGAAGCGGCGTCAGATGAATCGGACTCAAATACGGATAACGGGAGAAATCAAATGCCCGGTTAAACTCATCCGCCACCGACGAAGCATGACTCGGATCATCCAAGCGCAGGTAACAAATAAAATTGGAGTTTCCGAAGGTCTCCAAGAACGACGCCGGCATCGGAGCCAGGATATTATTCCCCAATTGCGTATTTCCAGGCAAATCCTTATAGACGGCTCCCACTTGCCAGTCCGTTAATGGCAGGAAATAAGCCGATTTGGATTCCATCCGTATCGGTTTGCCGACAGGCGATTCCTCGCCGAACATCTTTTTAGCCAGACTTTCCGGAATCGCCAGCTGATTGGATTTCGACAAAGCCTCCCGTTCTCCTTCTGTCACTTCCAGGCCAAAGACATCGAAAAAGCCGGGACTTACCAAATTAGCTTCCTGCTTGTAACCGGTCCGTTTTCCATCGGCTTCGGTCACTGTCAGATAAACCTCGCCCACAAACGGACAAAACACAGAGCCCGCTTCCACATGAGCCGAAGCATGGATAATCGATTCGGCAAAGCCCGGTGGAAGAATGGAACGGAAGAAAGGTGTTTCCGGCATATCCACCTTGAAAACGCAATCCGGTTTCGGATAACATCTGTCAAAGTTCCATTCAAAGCGGACATGGACCATGATCATGATGAAGGCTGTAAAAGCCATCACCAAGCCCACGATGTTGAGCGAAACCGGAACGGGATATTTCCGGAATAACGCTTTGATGTTGCTGTATATTTCCATAGGGCTATTTATTTATCAAGGATTAATTGTTCGTATTATTCACTCTTCAGCGAAAGAACCGGATTGGCATGAGTGATCTGCAAACTGTTGATCACTACGGTGACGGCTACAATCAGGGCAACAATCACATCGGCCGAGAAGAGATAAAGCCATGAAACGGTAACTTTCTCGGAGAATTGCTCCAGCCACAAACCGGAAACGTAATAGGCAGCCAGGTTGCCGACAATGGCGGCTATCAACACCCCTTTCATCATCTCGCCTACGAAAAGGGATAAAATCTCGAAAGTCGTGGCACCACTGATCTTACGAATAGCGATTTCCTTACTCCTTCGCTGCGATTCGTCACGGATATATCCGATAAGGCCAAGGAAAGCGATCACAATGGAAAAGAGACTTCCGATCAGGATCGTGTCCTTCATCTTCCGATTTTCATCATACATGCTTTGCATCACCTGCTTATACGAGAGTACTTCAACATCTTTTCCTTCTATTTCCTGCTGAACCTCCTGTTGAACACGGGCGATCGTTTCCGGATTCAGTTCTTTTACTTTCACCAGGATAATCGGCATATACCCGGAATCCGGCTCTGCCGTGAAGCGAATACTGGGGCGCTCGTCGTTACGTGTCAATAATCCGATCCGATAATCTTCATAAACACCGCTGATCGTCAGGATACCTTGATTCATGGCACTTGTATCGGAGTGTTCGGAAATCTGGATTTCTTTGCCGACAGCTCCGTCTTTCCAATCGGTAAACTCCTGCATCTTCTCTACAAACTGCCGGCTCACGGCTACTTCCTGTCGGGTTTCCGGAACACGTCCTTCCAGCATCGGAATCTCAAAGAAGTCGAAGAAGCCTTTTGTCCCATCATATTGGTCGGCTATATTAAACAAATCCCGATCATCACCCGGCAGATAAATATTGTTTCCCGAACTGTAATCAAAAGGAAGCGTATAACAACGTTCGACATCAACCACTTCGGGATTCGATGAAAGAGCAGCTATGCTTCGGTTCGCCTGCAATTTATCCACGCCCCGGACATTATAATAGAGAACATTCTCATACGTATAGCCCGGCTGGTCGTTCAACGCCTTGTCGTATTGGGCGGCAATGACAAACATAAAACAGACCAGAAAGACATTGATCGTAAACTGAACCCACAGCAAAGCCAGTTTCCATTTCCGCTTGTTCTCCTTATAATTCCGGAATGCCACACCAACCGGAATCTTATCATATAAATAACCAGGAACAACCGTAGAAACCAGAAACAACAGGAAGATGACTCCGATCAACACACCGATGGTTTCGGGAATAAAGAGTGCCATCAAACTTGCTCCCAACAAATCCTCCACCAAAGGTTTGGCTGCCCAAATCAGAATCGCCGCTAATACCAAAGACATTAGTAAGACCATGGCTGTCTCTTTACTCAGCATCTTATAGATGTCCCAACTGCCCGCGCCATAACACTTATGCACGCCAATCTCTTTCGACCGCCTTACCATCTCCGATATCGTGATGAGAATATAGTTCATCAGTGATATCAGAAGCAAGACCAATGAAATAATCGAGAGTATGACAATCATATTCCGCACCTGAGGTTCGGACGTATGCAACTTATCGAAAGCCGAAAGATAATACCAGATTTTTGTTCCGTTCTTTTCCAATTCTTCCAGAGGCTGGTTCTTCTCCTGCATCGAACGGATCGCCGCTGTCAGGGAAGACGGATCTATGCCTTCTTCCAGCTTCACATAACCCTGATAACGATCGTTTCCCAGCCAATTCTCCCGACTCCTTTTATTAAATGATTCCATGGAAAGCAAGACATCATAGTCCAGACTGCCGTTTTCCGGGAAATCTTCATAAACACCGCCCACTGTAAATTTCCAGCCGGATGCATCTTCGTTGTAGATGACTTGTCCGACAGCTTTATCTATGCCACCTATTTTCTCGGCAAAAGACCGGCAAACCATAACCATTTGTGGCTGCGACAAAACCTGAATCGGATTTCCGGACAAGATCTTCTGATCAAATACATGGAAAAAGGAAGTATCCGCCAACACCAACTTACCGGAAACCGGTCGTTTGTCTTCCGTATAGAACTTCTCACTCTCAAATAGGAAGGTAGTACGGGTTGCATATTCTACACCAGGTACATACTGCTTGAATCCGGGAGCAACAGCTCCGCTCACTTGCTGATAGTCTCTTACATTTCCTTGAGATGAATACCCCGTCATAATCTTATAAATCCGGTCGATATCCTGATAGAAGTTATCATAGGCAGATTCAAAGCAGACTTTGGCAATCAAGATACAGCCGATCGCCAAGCCGACACCCAGCGAGAAGACTTTCAATATCCAATTTCTCTTCTTCATATCCCAAGTCTTTTACAATTCATTCCTGACATCACTGACAATCCGCCCATCAAACAAGTTGATGGTTCGCTGAGCCACGGAAGCATCCTTCTGCGAGTGCGTTACCATTACAATCGTTGTTCCTTCCGAATTCAGTTCCGTCAGCAAGTCCATTACTTCTTTTCCGTTCTTGGAATCCAGGTTTCCGGTCGGCTCGTCGGCCAATACCAGATTCGGATTGGAAATAACCGCCCGCGCAATGGCAACACGCTGTTGCTGTCCGCCGGATAACTGTTGCGGGAAATGCTGGGCACGATGACTGATATTCATTCGTTTAAGCATGGCTGTCACACGCTGTTTCCGTTCCGAAGCACTCATGTTCAGATACTTCAAGGGCAATTCCACATTCTCGAAGACATTCAGCTCATCAATCAGATTGAAGCTCTGGAATACAAAACCGATATTGCCTTTGCGGAACTTGGTGCGGTCGCGTTCCTTCAACTGAGCCACTTCCTGTCCCATCAGTTCATAACTGCCACCCGAAGGATTATCCAACAAACCCAGGATATTCAACAAAGTTGATTTACCACAGCCCGAAGGTCCCATAATCGCTACAAATTCTCCTTTCTTGATTTCAAAAGACACACCATTCAACGCCGTTGTTTCTATTTCTTCTGTACGGAAGATCTTGCTAAGTTCTGTTACTTTAATCATAATCGTTCTTTTTTATTTTGTTATTTCTTTCTTGTTTTATTATTCGTTTTTCAATGTCTTTACCGGATTTGTATGTATCAGCCGTAACATCTGCCAGCTAACAGATACCAATGCGACACATAACATAAATAGCAAAGACAAGACATATACTTGGATCGGATTGTCAATCCGATAACTATAGTTCTCCAACCAAATACCGGAAACGTACCAGGATAATGGAATACTAACCAATACCGCGATAAGAACCGCCTTCAAAAACCGGGAAGATGTCTCAACAAAAAGCTGGAAACCTTCGCAACCCATCACTTTGCGTAATGCGACTTCCTTGGCATGTTGACGAGCATAATAAGTACTCATCGCAAACATGGCCATCGACGTAAGCAGTAATATCAAAGCGGTGAAAATCATCAAGAGCTTCAAACTCTTGTTTTCGGCATCATACAAACTATAATTGATCTCGTTATACGTCTTAACCTTTATATCATCTTCTGTGAGACCTTTATTCTGGTAAAACGTCTTGATCTCATTTAAAGCTTCATGCTCATCTCCATGAACTTTTACAGCCAACTTTCTAAGTACGCGGAAATCTTCATCTTTCTCCATATCCATGACCTGAAGAATTTTAAGGAACTCTGTTTTCATCGGGGTAACGGCACTCCCTTTATGGAAATCCTCAATAATACCACAAACAGAAAAACGGGTATTATCAAATTCCAATTCTGTACAATCATAATCCACACCCAAGGCTTTCAAGGCCGATTCCGTCAGCCAAATACGATAAGGTAAAGGCTCGGCATTCTGGCGAATTACTTTAAAGCCCAGTATTTCAAAGGCAGATTGCGTACCGTTGATTACATCAAATTTTAATTCTCCTCCGTTCTTAAATACACTGACAACAGAAGATCCCAACGTCATTGGATCAAACTGAAGCCAACCTACATTTTCAACACACGACAATGAACGAAGTTCATCAACATGATAGTCCGACGGTTTAGCTGCATTTTGCACGCTGATGATACCATTCTTCTCATACCCCATCGGTTTATGAATCATATAATTAATCTGCAAATAGATTACACCTGCGACAGACAAGGAGATAAAAGCAATGAAACTCTGAAAGCCAATCAGTATTTTCCCCAAAGTCATCTTGCTGGTCCGGGTAAAGTTTCCTCTTACCACATCTATGGGCTTGTATCTCGAAACGATCAAGGCAGGAATAATTCCGGAACACAAAGACAAAAGAATAAGTACGGATAAGAAAAACACCGACTCGCGCCAACCAAACGAGCTGAATGGAGACACTTCTTTTCCGACCAACATCGACAAATAGGGCGAAATAAACCCAACGATCAACAAGGCAAAGGCAAACGAGACCAAGGTAAGAATGAAAGATTCACCTATATACCGGAATATGATATTCTCTATTTGTGTTCCCAACAAACGGCGCGAAGCCATTTCCTTGGCTCTGAACCCGGTTTGAGCCACCGTGAGAGAAATATAATTGAACACGGCAAACAATAACAGGAACAAGCCGGCACTGGCAAACAGGTTGGTGAAATCGGCCCGGACAATGCCTTCAAAAGGAATCGTTGTTCCAATATCTAATTTACTTATGTCGGCAAACGAAGTCAAATGATATTCCTTAAACAGTTGATGGACATACAGCATATCTTCTTTCTTTAAGACGGATTCAATCTTGTCTTCCAAGGATTTGACATCTGTTCCTTTCGCCAACCGATAAAATAACACCGCGATTCCGCTGCCATTAACGGTCATGGACTGATCCAATTCAGACAATAAGTCAACCCGATAGATGATGTCTGGTACAAAGAAGATCGTCTGGGAAAAATCTTTATAAATCCCTGTCACATGCAAATCCGCACGACTTCCATTGACAACAACTTCGATGCTCTTACCCAAGGCTTCTTCGTCTCCAAACAATCGGTTGGCACAACTTTGTGAAATTACAACTGCATATTTTTCCTTCAACACAGCTTCCGGGTTTCCTTCGACCAATTCAAAAGGGAAAAATTCGAAGAAGTTTTCGTCTGTAATAAGGGAATTCTGTCTTTCCTTTTGACCATCTACAATCATATCCATTTCAATTCCGCCAAATATATGTGTACCGATAACGCGACACATAGCTTCCACTTCAGGGAATTTCCCTTCCAACTGCTCTTTTACGGTAGCACATCCGATAAACATTCTCTCTGAATGTCCTACGTATATATTACCTTGCCTTTTAATAGCCGAGTCCGTCTTTATCTCCTGTATGGCAAAAGAACCTATAAAAAGGACAAATGCAATGGCAATTGCCATTCCTGCCACTTCTATGGTCGTATATAATTTATTCTTACTGAGAAATCTAAAATAACTCTTCATGGTAAAATCGCTTTTATTTTATTTCAACACCAGACAATCATTATCGCCAAAGTTATCGTATCCGGAAGTAATGACTTTCTCGCCCGGATTCAAGCCATCCAGTACTTCGTAATACTGCGGGTTTTGACGGCCGATATGTATTTCCCGCTTGAAAGCCTTGTCGCCTTCGGGCGTAAGAACATAAATCCATTTGCCACCGGTTTTCTGATAGAAGGTTCCACGAGGAATCATCACGGCTTCTTCGGGTTGTCCTAACTGTAAATTCAGGTTGTACGTCTGTCCGGTACGGATGTTTTCCGGATGAGCGCCGTTGAACTTGAAGTCGGCCTTGAATTTTCCGTCCCTTACTTCGGGATAAACTTTCCGAATCACCGCCGAATACGATTCATCTTGCCGCTCAAACTGTGCTTCCAGTCCGGGCATCACCCGATCGATATAATGTTCATCTATCTGTGCTTCGATCTTATAACTGCCCAAGTTGTTAATCTGTCCGATCTTTGCTCCCGAAGAAACCGATTGCCCCAGCACCGCATCCAATAATCCTAGCTCTCCGTCGATCGGCGCCACAATCATCAGATGTTCTTTCCGCCGGCGGATCATCTGCATGTTCACCCGCATGTTATTCAGGCTTTCCTGCATCTGCTTGACTTGTACGCTACGATAAAGACTGTCTTGGATGGCCCGGTTCTTGACCAGATCCAGACGACTTTCTGCCAGTTCATAATCTTCTTCCGCCTGCAAATAGACCTCTTTTGCAATCAGGTCTTCCTGATAAAGCTCTTTCTGTGCTTCATACGCCCGACGATACCGTTTGACTTCCATCTGCAACTGAAGCATTTCCTGATGCACACTCAGCTTCTCCTGTTCCATCGAGATCAAGGTATTACGCAAGAGGTTTTCTTTCTCTGCTAGGTCGGCTTCCGAATTGAGGATCTGCATATCCAGATTCTCGTTCTTCAGTTCGAGGATCTTATCGCCTGCCTTCACCTTTGCTCCTTCTTCGATGAAGATATCATGCACCACGCCCGACTCCAGCGGACTGATCTGAATGGTCGTCATCGGCTGTACTTGTCCGCTCACCCGAATATAATCGTTAAACTCGCCGGAGATCACTTCACTGACAGACACCGTATCCGCATTGACACGAAACGTACGCACGTCATCCCGCAGCAACAAGTAAATCACAAACACCACGACCAGCGTACCCAGCCAGTACGGCATTGCCTTTTTGCTCAGCACAAGCGAAAAACCTTTCTTCGGTTCTATTTTTCTATCCATGATTCTATTTCTATTTATATTGATCCAAATAACTAATTCCTTTGTAATAACTAACGACACTACTCTTCAGCAAATACTGAAAGCGGGCATTCAGCTGTTCGGCCTTCGCATTCAGGTAATCGTTGGAGACTGTCTGAAACTCGATCGGAGAAATCAACCCTTGCAACATCTTCCGTTCGCCCAGCCGATAGGCTTCTTCTTGTACAACCGAACGTTTCTCGGCCTGAAAGAACGCCGCCAAAGCACCTTTGCTGTCTTGTATCGCCCGGGAAATCTCGGATTCCACATCATGCAATGTCTGTTCATATTCCGCCTGAGCACGCCGCCAGTCGTTTTTCTTCTTCGATAAATTGGAATGACGGGAAAGACGATCGTAAATCGGTATCGACAGACTCAATTGGATGTATTCACCTCCATTGTTCCGGAACTGCGTACCAAAAGGAATCGCCTGATAATCTTTCCGGCCGGGATAGGTATAATAACTGGTTGACCATCCGCCATTCAACGACAAGGAAGGAAGAAACTGCCACTTGGCCGTCTTTAATTCGTACCGGGCCTGATCCATTTTCCCTTTGGCAATCCGGACAGCCGGATTATTCTCGTGCGCAAAGCTGGTAATCTCAGCCGCCGATTCCATACAGATTTCCGGCAACTCGAAAGAATCCCTCACAGCCGACATATCTACCGGAAGCACTTCTTCTACGGGCCAAAGCATCAGGGCTTTTAATGTCAGAACAGCTTCGTCCTTCTGATTCCGGGAATTGATCAGCTGGTATTCGCGATCCGCCAGGTCGGCTTCCATCTGTACCACATCGGCACGCCCTTTCTGTCCCAGTTCCAGTTGTTTCTTTACCAAAGTCAGATTAGAACGGGCAGCCTCGATCTGCGATTCCATCACCTCTACCATCTGTGTATGGAACAAGACATTATAATAAGCCTCCATCACAGAAAGACAAATCTCATCCCGTAACTTCTGTTCCTGAGAGATTCCCATCTTCACCGCAATATTCGAGATCTTGATATTATTGAGAGCCGAGAAACCGTCAAACAACGTAATACTTCCATCTACCGAATATCCATTATTAAAGGAAGTACTGCTGATGTAGGTATTGGTTTCGGGGTCGACCGCACGCCCGAAGTTACTATAAGCATACGTTCCGGCCGACACTTTCGGTGTAAAAGCTTTCAGAATCGCATCCCGCCGGCTCACCAACGCATCGGCATTGTCGGCATCCTGTATCTTCTTCTTCGAGGAATTTTCCACCGCATACGCCATACAGGCATACAACGACATCGCTTCCTGAGCCAGACAAGCCGCATGGATGGAGCATCCTAAAACCAAAGTCATTATTATCTTTCTTTTCATAAAGCAAACATCTTACACCAAGAAAAATACAACGACCATGCCAGAATCATAACAAGCTTGTTTCTAACAGATTATAATTTTATCATTTCCAAGAAGTGTAAAGTTTCTTTACAAAAGGTGTAAAATAGATTGACGGTGTAAAGTTATTTTTAGCCGGTTTTCGGCTGGAGAGCAGATAAAACAAAAGGTGGTATTTCCATCAATCCCGTGAACAAGTGGTCCAAACTTCGTATCCTTTTATATTTTTGACAGATGTGCTAAAGCTTTTCCATATATGTGCTAAAGCTTTTTGACAAATATAGTAAAGCTTTTCGACAGCTGTCAAAAAATTAAAAGGTCATAGGATTTATGCAAGAATATACTTACCCATTTATCCGTTTCCGATATTTCTTAATGTCAAAAGAGCGCGATAAATTCAATAAAATCTATCGGATTACGTTATCTTTGTGATAAGCATGGCGTTATCATAATACCAGGAAATATGTCGATATGGAGTAAACTTTTAGGATTTAAGCAAACGGATGAGACGAATCATAAGGTCGATAAAGATACTGCATCTCTATCAACCGATATATCGCGCTATACCTTTGTAGATGTTGAAATCGGTTTGCAGGATCATAAGATCCATGACATCGGAGCACTCCGCTTTGACGGCGCCATCTTTCATAAAGCATCCAAAGAAGAACTATTTGACTTTCTGCGCGACAGCGATTATCTCTGCGGACACAACATCATCCATCATGATGCCCAATATTTGTTTGCCGGCCGCACTTGCCGCTGGCCATTGGTCGATACGCTTTATGTATCTCCTTTATTATTCCCCGAACGCCCGTATCACAGATTGGTGAAAGACGACAAACTGGTTAGTGAACAACTGAATAATCCGGTAAACGACTGCGAGAAAGCCAAGGACTTGTTGTTCGACGAAATAGCCCGCTGGAACACCTTACCCAAAAAGAAACAGCAGATTTGGGCTTATTTGCTCAAAGACCAGGAAGAATTTACAGGATTTTTACAGCTGGTACAAGCTATTTCTCCGGTATATATGGATCCGGTTGAACTGATCAGGGATTTTTATGAAGGGAGAATCTGTCAACAGACAGACCTGCATATGCTCATTGAAAAATATCCTGTCGAACTGGCGTATGCTTTGGCTCTGGTCGATACAACCGATCATCGTTCCATCACTCCGGGCTGGGTACTTCGGAACTATCCGGAAGTAGAATATGTGATGAAGCTTTTGCGGCACACGCGTTGTCAGGAAGGTTGTCCGTATTGCAACACCCAGCTGGATGTACACTATAACCTGAAACGTTTCTTCGGATACGATGAATTCCGTACCTACGAAGGAGAACCACTTCAGGAAAAAGCAGCCCTGGCGGCCGTGCAGGGAAAATCGTTACTTGCCATCTTTCCTACCGGCGGAGGCAAGTCGCTTACCTTTCAATTGCCGGCACTTATGGAAGGCACTTCCGTACATGGACTGACCGTGGTTATTTCTCCTCTTCAATCGCTGATGAAAGATCAGGTGGACAACCTGGCAGACCGGGGAATTACAGATGCAGTTACTATTAATGGTTTGCTGGATCCGATTACGAGATCGTTATCCATCCAAAGAGTTCTGGAAGGAGAAGCCTCACTTTTATACATAGCTCCCGAAATGCTCCGTTCCAAAACCATCGAGAGAATTCTAATGGCGCGCCATGTCGTAAGGTTTGTCATCGACGAAGCCCATTGTTTTTCTTCATGGGGACAAGATTTCAGGGTAGATTATCTCTATATCGGTAAATTCATCCGCGAGTATCAGCAGAAAAAAGGATGCAAAACACCGATTCCGGTATCCTGTTTTACAGCAACGGCCAAACAGAAAGTCGTACAAGATATCTGCGACTACTTCAAACAGACGTTAAATCTGGAATTGGAACTGTTCGCTTCAACGGCGTCCAGGACAAACCTCCATTATTCCGTCATTCATGCAGAGACGGATGATGATAAATACTCAAAACTAAGGGAACTGGTGGTGGAATCTGATTGCCCGACGATTGTCTATGTATCGCGGACCAGACGGACCAAAGAGCTCGCTTCCAAATTAACCCGCGATGGTTACAAGGCATTGCCCTACAACGGACAGATGGAAGCAGACGAAAAGATTGCCAATCAAGAGGCATTCATGAACGATCAGGTGCGCATCATCGTAGCAACATCAGCCTTTGGGATGGGAGTAGACAAGAAAGATGTCGGGTTGGTGATCCATTATGACATTTCGGATTCGTTGGAAAACTATGTACAGGAAGCCGGAAGAGCGGGTCGGGATCCACACCTGAACGCGCGTTGCTATGTTCTTTACAGCGATAATGACCTCGACAAGCATTTTATATTGCTCAACCAGACCAAACTAAGCATCAGTGAAATACAACAGGTTTGGAAAGCCGTAAAAGATCTTACCTGACAACGGATGCGGGTTTGCTGTTCGGCGTTGGAAATTGCCCGGCAAGCCGGCTGGGATGATTCTGTATCCGACATAGAAACCCGTGTGCGAACCGCTTTATCGACGTTGGAACAAAGCGGATATCTCGTCAGAGGAAACAACGTGCCTCATGTATATGCCACCGGCATCACCGTAAAAAACATGGAAGAAGCCCGAAAACGGATATCTGCTTCCATCTTATTCGGTAATGATGAAATCGAGAAGGCTGTCAGAATCATCAAGTCACTGATTTCGCAGAAGCATATAGCCAAGGCACAAGATTCGGAAGCTGAATCGAGAATCGATTATCTGGCCGATATTTTAGGAATGAGTAAAAGTGAAGTCGTATCGGCCGTAGAACGAATGCGGCAGGAAGGTATATTGGCCGACAGCAAGGATATTTCTGCTTATCTGCTGGATTCAGGTGAATCCGAACGGAAATCAAAAACCTTACTCGAGCGTTTTGCCAAACTGGAACAATATATCCTCAGCCATATTCCGGACGAGTCTTTGCAAATCTCTTGCAAACAGCTCAATGATAATGCCGTAAACGACGGAATCATTACCTCCAAAGAAAAAGACATTCGAACACTGCTTTACTTCCTCACAATCAAAGGGTATACCCGGAAGAAAGAAGATGCCGTTCATAACATGGAGATTATGCGCCGTTTGGATATGGATACAACCATCAGACGTTTTGAGAAACGATTGGAGATAAGTCGTTTTGCCGTAGAGTGGCTATATAAATTAGCGGCAGAAACCAGGAGAGAGAACGAAGAAAGCAAGTCGATACAGTTTTCCGTTGTCGAATTGCTGAACCAGATTAAGGCAAGTCAGCAATCTCTTTTCGGCGAACTGAAGGATATTCAGCTGGAAGATGTAGAAGAAGCTCTTCTGTATTTATCGAAGATCGGCGCACTCAAGCTGGAAGGCGGATTCCTGGTTCTCTACAATGCCATGGACATCAAACGAATCAAAGACAACAAGGCCCGATACAAGCAAGAAGACTACCGGATGCTAAATGAATTCTACAAACAGAAGATTCAGCAGGTACACATTGTTGGGGAATATGCCAATCTGATGGTCCGCGATTATAACGCGGCTTTGCAATATGTACAAGACTATTTCCAGATGGATTATCGGAAATTCATCTCCAAATATTTTAAAGGAGAACGAGGAAACGAAATACAAAGGAATCTGACACCCGGAAAATACAAGCAGTTGTTTGGCCAGTTATCCAAACGGCAAATGGAGATTATCACGAATAAAGAATCCCGCTGCATTGTTGTCGCAGCCGGTCCGGGCAGTGGAAAAACCCGTGTATTGGTCCACAAGCTCGCTTCGCTCTTACTGTTGGAAGATGTCAAACACGAACAACTGCTGATGCTGACATTCTCACGCGCAGCCGCCACCGAATTCAAGCAACGGCTGATGGAACTGATCGGGAATGCGGCCCACTTTGTAGAGATCAAAACCTTCCACTCTTATTGTTTCGATCTGCTTGGACGGATCGGTAATTTGGAAGATGCCAAAAACATCGTAGCCAAAGCGGCCGATATGATTAATCAGGGAGAAGTAGAGCCCAACAGAATCAGCAAAACGGTGTTAGTCATTGATGAAGCTCAGGATATGGGCTCGGAAGAGTATGCACTCGTGAAAGCATTGATGACTCAAAACGAAGAAATGCGCGTGATTGCCGTGGGCGACGACGATCAAAATATCTACGAATTCAGAGGCTCTGATTCCGGATGTCTGTTCCAACTCGCCCAAGAATCCGGAAGCCGATTTATCGAAATGACCGAAAATTACCGCAGTGCCCGGCATTTGGTGAATTTCGCTAATGAATTCACTAAAAACATCCATAAAAGGATGAAAACCTCTCCGATTATTTCTATGAGAGAAGAGAAAGGATGGGTAGAAGTGACTTATCATTTGTCTAAGCATATGTATCAGCCACTCGTAGAAAATCTAATGAAACACAAGAGAAACGGAACCTCGTGTATTCTTACCCAGACAAATGAAGAGGCAGCAATCTTGGTAGCCCTCTTGAGGAAACAGGGAATCAACAGCAAACTCATACAGTCTATGGATGGTTTTCATTTCTGGAACTTAGCAGAGATGAGATACTTCCTCAAATATATTGACCAACGGGTAAACATTCCTTTAATTCCGAACGAAGTATGGGAAGCGGCCAAGCAGGCAACCTGCTCAACCTATGCCAATAGCCGAAGTCTGCCATACGTAAAACATTGCGTAGCATTGTTTGAACAAACCAACAAAGCCAAATATGTGAGCGACTTCAAAGAATTTGTATTCGAGTCGTCAATAGAAGATTTCTGTGATATCGCCGATGCAGAAGTGGTGGTATCAACCATTCACAAAGCCAAAGGAAAAGAATTCGACGACGTCTATATGCTTATTTCCGACAATTATTCGAAAACCGACCAACTGATGCGCCGGTATTATGTAGGAATAACCCGGGCCAAAAACCGATTATTTATCCATACGAACGGAAACTGTTTTAAGCATTTGAGTACAGATCAATACCTGATTGATCAGCGGCAATATGCCTTACCCGAAGAAATCATTCTGCAACTTTCCCTCAAAGATGTTTATCTTGATTTCTTCAAAGGACTCAAGCGGGAAATCTTATCATTACGGAGTGGAGAAGCATTGAAGTACAAAGACAGTGTTTTATTAAATAGTCAAAACAAAGCCGTCGCCAAACTGTCGGCAAACATGCAGAAAACAGTATCCGACTGGAAAGAAAAAGGCTATGAAGTGAAAACAGCGTCTGTTCATTTTATCGTAGCCTGGAAACCGAAAGAGGCAACAAAGGACGAACCTGAGACAGCTGTTCTCTTGGCAGATTTAGTACTCAACAGGATGCAAAATACATAAAGGGAAATATCAATAACATCACGGATGCTTGCTTTATATCCTCATATCTAAGAATCTGTTGCATAGCTAAACCTAAGCTGATTTACAAGCTATTTCTGGTTTATATCGAACACTCCCCATAAAATATAGGTATTTCTCAATTATCCATTTTTCCCTGGTTGTAAAGGTCCATAGAAATAAGAAGCTGTTGCCCCACCATCAATCAGAAAATCAGAACCGGTAATAAAGGCTGCCTTATCATCCAGCAAAAGTTCTGCTACATGTGCTACCTCATCTGCCGTTCCCGGACGTCCGGCCGGACATTTGGCAAACATTTTCTTGTAGAAATCTCCACGTGGACCATTAAACTCATCTATGGCCAGTGGCGTGACTATGATACCGGGAGAAATGGAATTGATGCGGGCACCTCGTTCTCCCCATTTCACGGCCTCAGACATTACTCGCTTCACATTACATCGCTTGGCCATTTGATAGGCATGCAATGTATCCCGGATATTTTCCAGACGAAGCATTTCCAAAGAGAGAAGTTCTTCTGTTGGTGTAGTAGCAAGCAGTCTGTCTTCTTCAGGCGTAAGAGCCGGCATACGATGCCCAGACTGACTGGAAATTGTTACGCCTGCTCCACCTTGAGCAATCACTTTGCCCACTTCTTCCAACAAAACAGCGGTGCCATACAAATCCACCTTCAAGATGGTTTCAATTGAAGCCTGGCTTGGTGATACTCCGGCTGAATTTACCAGATGACGGATGTTACCATACTTATGAGCCTCTGATATAAGTGAAAGGATGGAATCTCGTGATGAAAGATCGGCATCCATCGCTACCGCATCAAATCCCGTATTGTTCAATACCTCGGCTGCAGCCTGCGCATTCACGATATTTTTATCTCCAATAATTATTTTCTTACCGGAAGCAATCCGGCGTACGATAGCAAGCCCGATTTGTCCGGCCCCTATCCAAATAACACTATCTTTTTTCATGACGAAAGTTATTAGTCGCTAATGCATCATTTTCACAAACTGTTTTTACGAGGCAAAAATAAAAAACTCTATTTACAGGCAACTTAAACGAATTACGGATTGATTTACCAGAATTGTGATTTTACACTTATCCTTATTCAGAACTATGAAAACCACAATACAAAAAAATAGGGTGTAACTCCGTAATTAAGTTACACCCTATTTTATATTATCGGTTATGAATGTTTACTTACTTCACCTCCTCGAAGTCCACGTCAGTTACATTGTCTTTACCGTTGTTGTTTCCGGCATTGTTGTTTGCCTGACCGCCGAAGTTTGCGCCACCTGCCTGAGCACCGCTCTGAGCGTTCTGAGCATTGTACATTTCCTGGCTGGCAGCCTGGAATACACTGTTCAATTCAGCCATAGCAGCATCTACGCCAGCAATGTCCTGAGCTTTATGAGCTTCTTTCAGTTTGTTCAAAGCAGCTTCGATCGGAGCCTTCTTGTCAGCTGGGATCTTATCGCCCAGATCCTTCAACTGTTTTTCAGTCTGGAAGATCATACTGTCTGCCTGATTCAGTTTGTCGATACGTTCCTTTTCTTTCTTATCGGCTTCAGCATTAGCAGCAGCTTCTTCCTTCATACGCTTAACTTCGTCTTCACTCAAACCACTTGAAGCTTCAATACGGATACTCTGTACTTTACCAGTTCCCTTATCCTTAGCAGAAACATTCAAGATACCATTGGCATCGATATCGAATGTAACTTCGATCTGAGGAACACCACGCTGAGCAGCTGGAATTCCATCCAAGTGGAAACGACCAATTGACTTGTTATCCTTAGCCAACGAACGTTCACCCTGCAATACGTGGATTTCAACTGAAGGCTGGTTATCTACTGCAGTTGTAAATGTTTCAGACTTCTTGGTCGGGATTGTTGTATTAGCCTCGATCAGTTTTGTCATCACACCACCCATTGTTTCAATACCTAATGACAGCGGAGTAACATCCAGCAACAAGACGTCTTTTACTTCACCTGTCAAGACACCACCTTGGATAGCAGCACCTACGGCAACTACTTCATCCGGGTTAACACCTTTTGAAGGAGCTTTACCGAAGAATTTCTCAACGATAGCCTGAACAGCCGGGATACGAGTTGAACCACCTACCAAAATTACTTCGTCAATATCTGAAGTTGACAAATTGGCATCCTGCAAAGCCTGACGGCAAGGAGCGATACAAGCCTGAATCAAGCTGTCAGCCAACTGTTCGAATTTAGCACGAGTCAATGTCTTAACCAAGTGCTTTGGAACACCGTTAACCGGCATGATATACGGCAAGTTGATTTCAGTAGAAGTTGTACTTGACAATTCAATCTTCGCCTTTTCAGCAGCTTCCTTCAAACGTTGCAAAGCCATCGGATCCTGACGCAAATCAACACCTTCGTCTTTCAAGAATTCTTCTGCCAACCAGTCGATGATTACATGGTCGAAATCATCACCACCCAGGTGCGTATCACCATTTGTTGACTTAACTTCGAATACACCATCACCCAATTCCAGGATTGAAATATCGAATGTACCACCACCTAAGTCGAATACAGCGATCTTCATATCCTTGTTGGCTTTATCCAAACCATAAGCCAATGAAGCGGCAGTCGGTTCGTTTACGATACGGCGTACAGTCAAACCGGCAATTTCACCAGCTTCTTTTGTAGCCTGACGCTGAGCATCGCTAAAGTAAGCCGGAACGGTAATAACAGCATCTGTTACTTCCTGTCCCAGATAATCTTCAGCTGTTTTCTTCATTTTCTGCAGAACCATAGCTGAGATTTCCTGCGGAGTGTACAGACGACCATCGATATCCACACGCGGAGTATTGTTGTCGCCACGTACTACTTTATAAGGTACACGAGAAATTTCCTTCTGTACCTGATCGTATGTTTCTCCCATGAAACGTTTGATAGAGAAGATTGTCTTCTGCGGGTTTGTGATAGCCTGACGTTTAGCCGGATCACCTACCTTACGTTCACCACCTTCAACAAACGCTACAATAGAAGGAGTTGTTCTTTTACCTTCACTATTTGCAATGACAACCGGTTCGTTACCTTCCAAAACAGCAACACAAGAGTTGGTTGTTCCTAAGTCGATTCCTATAATCTTTCCCATAATGTTTATATTTTTTATTGTTATTATTCAAGTTTCATTTGTGTACGTTTTCAAGTCGCACACCAAATATTCAACAAACCTTATGCCAAAGAGAAAAAAGATGCCATTAGCCTTTTTCCTGTCATAACTTCTGACAAAATGGCTTAAAGAGTCTATCTTTTCGTTTCTTACAACGTTTTTTTGTCAGTTCATACTTAATAATAGGCCCCAAATCCATTATACTATTCCCTACTCATCCTGGTCTTAATTTCAGAACCTCCCAACAAGCAAATAAATTCATGCCTAAGAAATCTTCAAAACACGCCGGCTTTTCATCAATATACGCCGGCTTTTGAAATAAAGCCTATATGATTGGTAACTGTTTCCAACGAGAATCAAAAATAGAACCCTCGAGAAACATTTTTGATTCTCGTTAGTATCATTCTTTATATTATATATTATAAAAAAACGGTCTATTCATAAATAATCATCCTTCACAACCATTCTATTCTCTTGGTTATCTGAAAGATGAGGTGATTCAACGATTGTAAAACAAATAAATACATGGAAATACCACCTTTTCTATGCACGCGATAAATTATTTCTAAAAGAGAGTTCAAGAACAAGCTTCCAAAAACATAGCTGAGAACAAGGAACTTATAAAATAGTTTGCATTTTTATTTCAAAAACTATTGCAGATTTAAAAATAATGCATACCTTTGCACCGCAATCGAGAGAGATAGCAAGAATAAATAAAGAAAGAATGGTGCGTTAGTTCAGCTGGTTAGAATACATGCCTGTCACGCATGGGGTCACGGG
>ENA-ORUB01000330-ORUB01000330.1-human-gut-metagenome-genome-assembly--contig:-NODE-330-length-63155-cov-11.602076_pt1 | contig 63155 bp, 60 predicted proteins | sample MGYA00241918_ERZ509200 | MGnify/ENA primary metagenome ERZ509200 (study PRJEB26280, sample SAMEA2338853) | human gut metagenome | biome: human gut; feature: human-associated habitat; material: faeces... | reverse complement strand
TTGGTCATGAAAAAACTGCACCTCCAAAAGTCTAACTTTTGGGGTGCAGTTCAATTTTTTACTTGCTTTTCATCCTTAAAACGGCAAAATAAAAAGAGGCCGCAAAGCCTCTTTAACAAATATCCGGTTAAAAGCAAAAACCCCCAAGCCTGAGGCTTAGGGGGTATTTTTTACTCAGCGTCTTTTGCTACAACCTGTTTACCATTGTAGTAACCACATTCGGGGCAAACACGGTGCGGCATTTTCATTTCGTGACATTGCGGGCATTCAACTAAGCCGGGAGCGGTAAGCTTCCAGTTTGCACGGCGGGAATCACGGCGCGCTTTAGACATTTTTCTTTTTGGTACTGCCATTGTTGGTACACCTCCTCAAGCTGTAAGGCAAAATTTAATTTTTGATGAATTGCTTTAATGCCGCCAGTCTGGGATCAACCGAAGTTGTATCACAGCCGCAGTCGCCTTCATTTCTGTCAGCCCCGCAGACCGGACACAGCCCACGGCAATCTTCCCTGCAAAGTGCTTGCAAAGGAACTGCCAAAAGGAGGCTCTCTCGAACAGGCTCTGTTATATCAAGCAGATCTGATTCATAGATAAAAGCATCATTTTCAATGTTTTCTGCTCCTGCCGGATAAAATTTTTCAACCACCTGGGCATTCAGCTTTTCGGTATAAACCTTAAGGCAGCGTCCGCAGGTGCGTTCAATTTCCGTTGCTGCTTCGGCCTTGAGCAAAATTACATCGCCCGCATTTTCAACCATGCCTTTTAAAACAACAGGCGCGGTAATTTTTAAATCGGCTTCTGTAATTCCCAGCTCGTCAGGCGTCAGTTCATACGAAAATTCTTTGCTTCCGACAAGTCTTTTTTTGATTTCTGCGACATTTATTCTTATCATATTTCACCAATCGTATCAATTATAGCTATGTGAAGCTGCTTTGTCAAGTAATAGTTATCGCCCGCAGGCTTACAATTTTATAATGCGGCGGCAGATATTTACCGTATCGCGTGCAATTACAAGCTCCTCGTTGGTAGGAATTGCAAAAATTTTTACCTTTGCGCCGTCAACATTAATTTCCTGATTTCTGCCGCGCGCCTTGTTTTTCACAGGGTCGATGCCGGTACCGAGATACTCCAGCCCTTCGCAGATTTTCTCGCGCATGGAAGAAGAATTCTCGCCCAGACCCGCCGTAAACACAATGGCATCCACGCCGCCCATCGCCGCCGTATAAGCGCCGATATATTTTTTTACGCGGTAAGCAAAAACATCAATCGCCAGCTGGCTGCGTTCATCGCCGCGGTGCGCCGCGCTTTCCAAATCCCTGAAATCGCTGGAAAGCCCGCTGATGCCCAAAACGCCGCTGCGGCGGTTAAGATATTCGTCAATCTGCTCGGCATCCATATTTTCTTTAACAATTAAAAAGGGAATAATCGCCGGGTCAATCTCGCCGGAGCGCGTGCCCATAACAAGCCCGTCCAGCGGGGTATAGCCCATGCTGGTATCAATGGATTTGCCGTATTTAACAGCCGCCACGCTGGAGCCGTTGCCCAGATGGCAGGTAATAATGCGGTAATCCGAAACTTCTCCGCCCATCATTCTGGCGGCTTCCTGCGCCACATATTTATGCGAAGTGCCGTGGAAACCGTAACGGCGTACGCCGTATTTTACATACAGTTCATAAGGCAGGCCGTATAAATAGGCTTTTTCAGGCATGGTCTGGTGAAACGCCGTATCGAAAACAACAACCTGCGGCACCTGCGGCATTAACGCCATGCAAGCCTTAACACCGTTTAAGTTGGGCGGGTTGTGCAGCGGCGCAAGCTCGGCGCAGGCAGCAATGCCTTCAAGCACATCCGGCGTTACAAGCACGGAATCGGAAAAGCGTTCGCCGCCGTGAACAACGCGGTGCCCTACAGCGTCAATTTCGCTCATGCTTTTAATAACGCCGTAATCGGGATTTACCAGTGCGTCCACCGCCAGCTTTATGCCAAAGTTATGGTCGGGCACGTCGATGTTGATATCAACCGTGTATTTTCCTTCCGGAGTATGCTTTAAAACAGAACCGTCCATGCCGATACGCTCAATCAAGCCTTTGGCCAGCACTTTTTCGCCGTTCATATTTATAAGCTGGTATTTAATTGAAGAACTGCCGCAATTAACAACAAAAACAATCACAGTATTCACCCCTAAAATTAGTTTTGCACTTCCGGGTAAATTTTAATATACTATTAGTATACACTATTTGACATTTAACCGCCAGTAAAACTTTCTGAGGTGAACCTATGAAAAAATCTATCGGCGTTATAGCCGAATACAATCCCTTCCACAACGGGCATTTGCTGCATCTTACCGAAGCGCGCCGCCTTGCCGGAGGCGATTTGCCCGTTATTGCCGTTATGAGCGGCAGCGTTGTGCAGCGCGGCGAACCTGCCTTCTGCAATAAATGGGCGCGGGCGCAGATGGCCGTGCAAAACGGCGCAGACCTTGTACTGGAACTGCCTGCCGTATTTTCATGCCGCAGCGCGGAATTTTTTGCCGCAGGCGCAGTGCAGCTTTTAGCGGCGACAGGAATTACGGGTTACCTCGCTTTCGGCGCGGAAACCGCGGAAACACAAACGCTTGCAGCTGCCGCCCACTTCATCAACACTCATCAGGAAGAACTGCGCGCCATTATAAAAAGCGGCGCTTCTTACGCTGCCGCCCAGTCCACACTTTTGCAAAATGCAGGCTTTACTTTTGCCGCAACGGAAGCAAACGATATTTTGGCGCTGGAATACTGCCGCTGCCTGCAAAAATACGCACCGCAAATTGCACCTCTTGTTATACGCCGCTGCGGTGCAGGCTACAACAGCAGCGACATAAGCGCGAAATACGCCAGCGCCAGCGGCATACGCACGGAATACGCCGCAGCAGGGCTTTCCGGCAGAATTTTAAACCAAATCCCGGAATGCAGCCATAAACTACTGGAAACGCTCCTTTCTTTAAATTTGCTTGCCTGGAATACAGAAAAACTTGACGCACTTGTTTTATACAAGCTCTGTATGCTTACGGAACAGCAAATTGCAGCTGCCTGCGAATGCACGGAAGGGCTTGAACACCGGTTAAAAGCAGCAACTGCCTGCCCGGATATGCAAAGCGTTGTAAGCAGCGTAAGCAGCAAACGCTATACAAAATCGCGCATCCGCCGCCTGTTGATGCAGCTTTTGCTTGGCAATGACAAAACCATTTTTACCGAAGCCAAACCACAATACCTGCGCGTACTGGCTTTTAACAGCCGCGGGCGCAGCCTGCTTGCGCAAATGCGCAAAACGGCCTCGCTCCCAGTTATTACCAAAATAGGCCGCAATTTTAAAAACTGCCTCACCGGCGATGCCGGAAAAGACGAACTTATTATACGCCAGCTGCAAATGGATATTAACGCCGCCAACCTGCTGGCATTACTGCAAAACCGCAGCCAAAACTACTGCCAAACCTACAACAGTGATTTTTTAATGCAGCCTTTTCAACAAGCCTGATAAAAAACAAAGCCGCTTACCCGTAAGAGTAAACGGCTTAAATTTTTGCCTGATTATTTTTCTTCTTCGTCGTCCTGAATTTCATCGCCGTAATATTCCTGCGGTGCTGCAAGTTTGCGGCGTTCGTCGTTAACGGAATTGCGGTTATCGTTCAGTCCCTGCAGGGCAGACTGCAAATTGCCGCTTAAATATGCCAGCATATCGTCGGCATATTGCAGCACATCCATTTTTACGCGCTCTGCATAAGCGTCAGCTTCTTCCTTAACTTCCTGTTCATGACGCAGGGCCGAATTTTTAATATCTTCGGCAAAAGACTGTGCCTGCTGCACAACTTCTTCCTGGCGTACAAGGCGTTCTGCTTCCGCCTTGGCAATTTCCACAATGCGTTCTGCCTCGGTTTTGGCCTGCACAACAATATTGTCGGCATCTTCGTGGGCCTTGTTGATTATGGCTTTCTGTTCTTCCAAAAGCTTGGCGGCACTTTTTACTTCACGGGGAATGGCTTCCTTCAAATCATCAAGAATTTCAGCCAAATCGCTTTCTTCCACAATGATTTTATCAGTCAGCGGAATTCTGCTGGCCGCGGAAATAAGATTATACATTTCATCAAAAATTCTGTCTAAAGCAGCACTGGTACTCTTGTCTATCATCGTAACATCCTCTTTCTATAACAAGTGTTTTTCCGCCAGCAGCTCCTTAATGCGCACTTCAACGTTATCGGGCACCAAACCGTGGATGCAGCCGCCAAACGTAGCCAGTTCGCGCACGCCGGAAGAGCTTAAAAACGAATAATTGGCATTTGTCATGATAAAAACAGTTTCCAGATTATTATCAATTTTTTTAATCAGCAGCGCACGCTGAAATTCATACTCAAAATCGGAAAATGCACGCAGGCCCCTGACAATAAAAGGAGCTTTTTCCTGCCTGCAAAACTCGTTCAGCAAACCCGAAAAACAGGTAACCCTGGCATTGGGGATATGCGCTGTTGCCATACGCAGCATTTCAACACGTTCTTCCATGCTGAACATTGCTTTTTCCTTTCCCGGATTGTGAAAAACACTGATGACAATTTCATCAAACATCTGGCTTGCCCGTTCAAAAATGTCCAAATGGCCATTGGTTACCGGATCAAAACTCCCCGGGCAAATTGCTCTGCGCACTTTATTAACCTCCTAAAATCTGCTTTGCAGACGGTAAATTTTGGCAATATTCTAAAAGCTTTATTCTACACAAAATGTAATATTCCTTTAATTGCCGCACCTTTTATCTATTGTAACATGTTTTCACACTTTTGCAAAACGTATAAAGCTAATTTTTGTTTCGCCGTAAGTTTCGCAGCGCACAAGTTCAAACTGCGGCGGCAGTGTTCCAAGCTCGTCATGTGCCGAATGTTCGGCAATTAAATAGCCGCCGTCGGTTAAAAGAGGGCTTTCTGCCAGTGCGGCAATAACCTTCTGCACCAGCCCCTTGTTATAAGGCGGGTCGGCAAAAACAAAATCAAAACTCATGCCCTTTTTATACAGCCGCCCTATCAGCTGGCAGGCATCTCCGCAAATTGTTTCCGTATCGTCCTGTGCCCTGCATTTGGCAATATTGCTTTCTACCAGCCGCAGCGATTCTTTGCTTGTATCGGTAAAAACAATTTTCTCAGCGCCGCGGCTCCAGCTTTCAAGCCCGAGGTTGCCCGTACCGGCAAATAAATCCAGCACCTGCGCGCCGATAATTTTGCTGCCGATAATATTAAACAGCGATTCCTTCACCCTGTCGGCAGTAGGGCGCACATCCCAGTTTTTGGGCGTAGTCAGCTTCAGCCCTCTGGCCCTGCCAGTAATAATTCTCATTTTAAAAACTCCGTACTTGTAATATAATATTTGTAACTATACGCTGCAAAGGAGGCTTACCGTGAAAAAATATTTATGGCTTTTTTTAGCCGCCCTGTGCAGCTATATTTTTTATTTTTTCAGCCTGCCGCCAAGCACGCCTTACACACCGCCGCCCCTGCCGGTGCAGGAACAGCTGCTGCTTGTACCACTTGACAGCCGCCCGCCCTGCACGTTAATAGCGCAGGATTTGGGCAGGCTTGCTTCCATAGATGTAATTTTACCCCCAAAAGAACTTCTTGACAACTACCGCACACCGGCAAACCGCGAAAAATTATCCTCATGGCTCAGCCATAACGCAGGCAAATGCCCGGTTGTTATTTCCGGCGACCTTTTAATTCACGGCGGGCTGCTTGCTTCACGCCTGCCGCAGGGAACCATTAATGACGAGCAGAACTTTTTTAAACTGCTGCAAGAAATGCCTTCGGGCGAGGATATTACCGTTTTTTCGATTATTCCGCGCCTGCTTGTAAGCGACAACCTGCTGCCGGACGCCTGGTACCAGTGGCACCTGATGCGTTATTCAACCCTGCGCGATATTGTAGAACAGTTTGGCGACTACCCTTCCACAGCGCAGCTGGAAGAAATAAAAAATAAAATTCCGCAGGAAATACTGCAAAAATATAACGTGCTGTACAGCACTAACGACAGTTTTAACAAACAGCTTGCCGCATTATGCGCCGCCAAAAATTATACGCTTGTGATAGGGCAGGATGATGCCCAGCCCTTTGGCCTGCCCAACCGCAACCGCACCCACGCCGAAGCCTATATGCGCCGGGCAGGGTTAAGCAGCGCCAGCACAACCACCTGCGGCGCGGACGAAATAGCACAAATGCTTACGGCACGCCGCTTTTGCCAGATTAATAACTACAAACCAAAATTTTATATTGAATATACCACCGGCAGCGCAGCTACCGCCATTATGCCCTATATGGCAGTTACTGCCGAAGCTGCCCTGCTTGACAAAATTAAATTTACCGGCGGCACGCTGACGCAAAACCTTAATGAAGCCGACGTTATTTTATATGTACACTGCGGCAGTGCCAAAGAACCTGCCAACGAAAAAATGGCGCAGAAACTGCAAACACTGTTTAACAGCGGCAAGCATGTTGCCGTTATCGACGCCAGTGAAGATTACGAAAGCAGCCAGATGCTTTTGCCCGTGCTTTTGGCAAACAACGTAACCATAAATAAACTTGTTTCTTACTCAGCCTGGAACACCTTCGGCAACGCGGCAGGCACAGCCACAGCGCAAAGCGCAATATTTACAGTGCAGCTTAAACGCCTGCCCAAACATCTGCTGCCTGCGCTTTACGCGCAAAACCTTAATTTTACAATTGCCCGCCTGCTGGATGATTACAGCTACCAAAAACTTTTGCACCATCGCCTCAGCACCATACTTACCCTGCGCGGGCAGGACTCTGCAAATTTGAATGACGGCTATAAAACTTTTGCCGAAAATATTATAGAAGGCTTTATTTATAACGAAAAACGAAGCCTTTTATATACCAATTTAGGCCTTACACCCTTTTACAGCGACGGCGCAGATGAATATTACCTTACCGGCATTAACGCCGAAACAAAACTTCCGTGGAACAGAATTTTTGAAATAGAATTAAAAACAAATTGTGAATACGGCATAAAAAAATCTGCCGGATAGCAGATATAAGATTTAAGGCAACCGTGATACCACTCACGGTTGTTTTTTTATGCTTTTTTATATTAGAAGGTAAATAAATTATGCCAAAATACCGTTTTATGGTTAGAAAGATATTTACAGGAGGATAAAATGAGTACAAATTACGGCTACATCCGCGTAAGCAGCTATGACCAAAATGAAGACAGGCAGGTTATTGTAATGCAGAAAATGCAGATACCTTCCAAAAATTTATATGCCGATAAACAATCAGGCAAAAATTTTGACCGTCCCCAGTATAAAAAACTGCTGCGCAAATTAAAAGCAGATGATGTGCTTTATATTAAAAGCATCGACCGCTTGGGCAGAAATTACAGTGAAATTTTAGAACAATGGCGCTATTTAACCAAAATTAAAAAAGTAGATATTGTTGTTTTGGATATGCCGCTTTTAGATACCCGTATCGGCAAAGATTTAATGGGTACTTTTTTAAGTGACATTGTTTTGCAGGTGCTTAGCTTTGCCGCCGAAAACGAACGAAACAACATCCGCCAAAGACAGGCTGAAGGCATTGCCGCAGCTAAAGCAAAAGGCATACGCTTCGGCAGGCCACCAAAGCCTTTGCCGCCAAATTTCTACGCCGTTTACCAAAAATGGAAAGCAGGCAAAATTACAGGCATAACAGCTGCCAAAGAATGTAATATGCCGCTTACCAGCTTTCGTTACCGTGCCAGCCAATACGAAAAAAGAGTAATTTGGTAATGCATCAAAGTTGCTATAAAGTGTACTTTGTGGCAAACAGATTTTAGAGCCTTTTAAACACTGTTAAAATCTTGAAAATAGAGTTTTTGATGATATAATAAAACAGTAATGCTAAATACAAAAATAAATATTTTGCTTGATAAAAAATTTATGGAGTGTTTTAATAATGTTTAAAAATAAAATTTTAATATTAAAATCGATTTCATTGTTATTATATTCATTTCTATTATCTATAAGTTTATTTTACACTAATAAAATAAACTTATTAAAACATACAAACTCGTTAAAAAATCCTAATATTTATATTTTAGATATTAACGATATACCTCATATTTTTCAATATTTCATCCCAGTATTTTTGATAATAACGCTAACTATTATACTATTAAAACACATACGAATTAACTTAAATACAAAACTAAATTTTTCAAAAAATAACCTTACAATTTTATTGTTTTTAGCATGGTTTCCTTTTCTACTTGTATTCTATCCAGCAGTAGGCATGAACGATACTTATTTTATTCTGCATAGTATTACTGGTTCATCCGTTCAACATCCTTTCTATTACGGTCTATTTATATATTTGCCAGCAAAAATAAGTTTAAAACTATTTGATACTATGACATATGGTCTTTTTGTGAGCACTATATGTCAAATGTTATTTATGTCATACAGCATAGTTTATGCTATATCTTGGCTAAATCAAAAATTAAAAAATAAATATGTAATATCTATTCTAATTTTATATTTTGCTTTTACTCCAATAATAGCAAATTATTCTATTGCAGCCGTAAAAGATACTATTTTTTCTATAACTTTAATGCTTTGGATACCATTTCTATACGATACTTTTGTAGAAAATAAAAATATATTTAAAAATAAAAATATTAAATATTACTTTTATTTTCTTGCATTTATGACAATGGCTATGAGAAACAATGGCAGCTATATTTTCATTATTTTATTGTTATTACTATTGTATAAATGTATTACCGAAAGAAAACAACTGTTAAAATCTAGTATTATTCTTTTTATAATTTGTAGTCTACCTAATTTTTATTTAAGTGTATTCAGGGATAAACCTCAACTTTTTCAAGAAGCAGTGGCTATACCTATACAGCAAATTTCTCGTACAATAGCAGTAGACGGTAAATTAAATGAATTTCAAAAAAGTTTTTTAGATAAATTAATACCTTTAAAAGAAATTAAAAAATCTTATAACCCTTTTTCTGTTGATTATATAAAATGGAATAGTAAGTTTAATAGGAAATATCTGCAAAACAATAAAGGTTATTTTTTCAAAGTATGGATAACGGGATTTTTTAATAATAAACACATTTATTTAGATGCATGGATGTTACAAACATTTGGATGTTGGGCTAATAAAACTCAAGATTGGGTAAACCAATCAAAATTCGGATGGTCTTTAACTGACGATGTTCTAAAAAAAGGAGTTTCACCATCAGAAAATAATAAATTAAAAGTATCTTCTATAAGGTTACCAGACACATTCAAAAATGCTTTAGGAAATTATCTATTTAAAAATAGTGATTTTATAAATCCTGGTAACTGTTTTTGGATACTCGGTTATATTGCGTTACTTATAATTTTCAAAAATAATATTTCCAGTCTAATTGTACTTCTTCCAATATTTCTATGTTGGATAACTTTAATACTCGCAGTACCTGCTACTTTCGTTTACCGTTATGCATTTATGTACCCACTTTGTTTACCTTTTTTAATTTTTATACCTTTTATTTACACTAAAGAACACGGAGATAATAATTCAAATGTCTAAAATAGCCGTTCTTATACCTTGTTACAATGAAAGCCAAACTATAGCAAAAGTAGTTCGCGATTATAAAGATGCATTACCAGGAGCAGATATTTACGTTTATGATAATAACTCATCTGATAATACAGATAAAATTGCTGCTAAAGCAGGCGCAATAATAAAATACGAATACCGCCAAGGCAAAGGCAATGTAATCCGCTCTATGTTTCGCGACATAAATGCAGACTGTTATTTGATGATTGACGGGGATGATACTTATCCTGCCGAAAATGCCGCAGAAATGTGCAGCTTAGTATTAGATGGCAAAGCAGATATGGTTATTGGTGACAGACTGTCTTCAACTTATTTTGATGAAAATAAACGCGCCTTTCACGGTTTCGGCAATGTACTTGTACGCAAATTTATAAATATGTTTTGGGGCAACACACAAACCAAAATCGTGGATGTTATGACTGGTTACAGAGCTTTTTCACCTATGTTCGTTAAAACTTTTCCTGTTTTATCTAAAGGATTTGAAATTGAAACAGAAATGACAATCCACGCGCTTGATAAAAATTTACTTATCCGTTCCGTACCAGTAAGCTACCGTGACAGACCAGCAGGAAGTTTCAGCAAGTTAAATACTTACACCGATGGTTTTAAAGTTCTACTGACTATTTTTACTTTATATAAAAATTACAAACCGTTAAAATTTTTCGGAACGGTCGGCACTCTTTTAGCAATAACTTCTTTGGCGTTATTTATTCCCGTTTTTGCTGAGTATTTACAAACAGGATTAGTGCCAAAGCTTCCTACTCTTGTAGTTTCCAGCATTATGATGTTAGCAGCGTTTCTTTCTTTTGTATGCGGCCTTATTTTAGATACACAAAATCAAAAAGATAAACAATTTTTTGAATTACAAATGAATTTAATTAAAATGCTGCGCGATAAACAACTAAAATGAATGAATTTACAAAATTTTGTATTGCCGGTTTATTAACCTTTTTTGTTGACTACGGTCTGTTATATATTCTAACCGAATACGTCGGATTAAATTATTTCTTGTCATCAGCTTTCTCTTTTACCGCTGCCGTAATGATAAATTACATTATTTGTCAGCTATTTGTTTTTAAAAACAGTAAAAACGGCTTACGCCAATTAACTTTATTTGCCTGCGCAAGCCTTACCGGTTTAGTTTTAAATCAAATTTGTATGTGGCTTTTGGTAGAAGTTTTAGAATTTTATTACTTATTTGCCAAATTATTTGCCACCGGAATCGTAACCTTATGGAATTATTTTTCAAAAAAATACGCTTTAAAACAAAAATAAATATTGTTCGTTAAACTAAAACCTCACGGTACATAAATACCGTGAGGTTTTAGTTTATTTATTAATTTATTATTTTACGAATTTTTAAGCAGTATTTAAGCTAATCAGCAGCTTTTTAAAACTTTTTTGCTTGCTTTTCAGTCCTTAAAATTTTCCAGACTGCCGCACAGGGTTAGAGCGTAAACACTTTTGGCGCCTGCCTGCTTTAAGGTTTTTGCCGCTTCGTCCAGCGTTGCGCCGGTGGTTAAAATATCATCTACCAATAAAATTTTAGCGCCGCGTACATCACCCTGCACTGCAAAGCAGCCGCGCACATTGCTGCGGCGTTTATCCGGCGCAAGACCGTACTGAGGCGCTGTTGCCTTTATGCGCGTCAAAACCTGCGGCTGCCACACGCCTTTAACGGCAAGTGCTCCAGCAAAAATGCTTTCAGGTATATCAAAACCGCGCTGTTTGCGCCTTGCTGTGTCCGTTGGTACGGATACCACCATATCAAAGCTGCTTTCTCCATACGCCTGTGCTAAAAATACAGCTTCTTCCGCCAGCGGCTGCAAAAATTTGCTTTCACCTTCAAATTTCAGCTTGTGCAGCATGTCTTTTAATGCGCCGTCATATTTATAGCCCATCACCGCGCCGTCCAGATGTTTCAGCCCCGGCATTGCTTCAAGCAAAAGTTCACTGCGCCTGCAAGCAGGGCAAAACACGCCGCTTTCGGTTTCCGCATTGCATACGGCACAGCTTTGCACAAAAAACACGCTTACAAGCGCCCGCCACCATTCTTTTATATAATTCAAATTATCACCATTTTATTAAAATACGTCGGCCTGTTCCTGCAAGCGTTCTGCCAAAAGCGAATAGCGCTTGCGCGTTTTATCGTTTAAAACAGCTGCCTGCACGGCTTTTTTGCTGCCGACTATTACAACCTTTTGCCGCGCCCTTGTTACCGCAGTGTAAAACAGGTTGCGCTGCAGCATTATATAATGCCCCGGCACCATTAAAAGTATTACCACCGGGTATTCGCTGCCCTGCGATTTATGCACGCTCATGGCATAGGCTAACTGCAGTTCATCCACTTCGGCAGAAGTGTACACAATTTTGTTGCCGCTGATACCGGCATAAGCATATTCATCTTCAAACGAGGTAAATACCGGTTTTCCGCCATCGTCATACACAACCGTTACATTGCCGCCGTCGATGCGTATTATGCGCCCTATGTCGCCGTTAAACACTTCTTTTTCGTAGTTGTTGCGAATCTGCATTACCTTATCGCCTTCGCGCAGCACGGCTCCTCCCGGCAGCGTCAGTTCGCCCTTGTCTGCCGCGGGCGGGTTTAAATGCTGCTGCAAAACTTTGTTTAAGTTCTGCACGCCGCAGGGGTTTTTGTGCATCGGCGAAAGCACCTGCACATACTGCAGGCCGTGTTCGGCCGCTATCTTCCCGTACAGCTGCGCCACAAAATCCGCCGCCATAAACTCGTTGTCAAAACCGGCAAACTCAAAATCGCTGTGTTCGGCAAATTCCGGCATCTGCCCATGGTTAATGCGGTGAGCGTTGCGCACAATAGGGCTTACTTCCGCCTGGCGGAAAACATTTTCCAGCCTTACTACCGGCATTTTTTTGCTGCGGATAATATCTTTCAGCACCGAACCCGGCCCAACCGAAGGCAGCTGGTCAACGTCGCCGACAAAAATAAGGCGGCAGCCGCCCGGCACTGCCTTCAGCAGATGGTGCATTAAAGTAATATCAAGCATGGAGGCTTCGTCGATAATAATTGCTTCCGCGTCGAGCGGGTCGCTGTCGTTTTTGCCAAAGTTAAAACCGCTGCCGTCCGGCTGGTATTCCAAAAGGCGGTGTACCGTCTGCGACGGATGTCCGCTTGATTCTGCCAGACGCTTGGCCGCCCTGCCCGTAGGCGCCGCCAGCAAAATGCGGCAGCCAGCTTTTTCCAGCACCGTTATAATGCCCTTAACAACGGTGGTTTTGCCTGTGCCCGGCCCGCCAGTTAATACGAACACGCCGTATTTAAGCGAGGCGTGGATGGCTTCTTTCTGCGCTTCGGCAAGCTGTATGCCTGCCTCGCGTTCCCACTGGCTTATAATTTTCTCAACATCAACGCTTTTTATTTTTCCCGGCGCATCACGCAGCGCTATCAGCCGTTTTGCCGTCTGCGTTTCCGCCTGATACAGGTATTCCGGGTAAATAAGGCGCAGCCCGCCCACTTCTTCCGTACGCAGGCGGTCTTCGTCAATCAGTTCTTTAAAAAGCTCTTTTACCGGTTCCGGGTCAGTCTGCAAAAGTTTAACCGTTTCCTGTGCCAAAAGTTCTTCCGGCACGCAGGTATGCCCGGCAGAAGCCGCCATGTTAAGCGCATAAACAAGCCCCGCTTCTATGCGCCGCCTGTCGCTGCGGCTGCACCCCAGTGCCAGCGCTATTTTATCGGCCGTCCTGAAGCCTATGCCCGTAACTTCGCCCGCAAGGGCATAAGGGTTTTCCTGCACACGCACCAGTGCCGTGCTGCCATAGCGCGCCTGTAATTTTGGCGCATAATTGGCGCTTACGCCGTGCTGCTCCAAAAACAGCATCAGTTCGCGCATTTCGCTGAGTTCAGCATACGAAGCCGCAATACTTTCGGCCTTTTTGCGGCCTATGCCTGCAACTTCCGTCAGCCTTTCCGGTTCGCTTTCCATAACGGTCAGCGTGCGGCTGCCAAAATGCTCCACAATACGCGCCGCCATAGTTCTGCCAATGCCCTTAACCGCGCCGGATGCCAGAAAGCGCTCAATGCCGTCCGTGGTGGAAGGCTTTACCACGCGCAAAGTATCGGTCCTGAACTGGCGCCCAAAACGCACATGCTCACACCATTCGCCTTCCATGGCAATGTTTTCGCCCATATAGGGAGCCATGCCTTTATAGGTAACCGTTGCCAAACCGGCTGCCGTTTTAACGCGCAGCACGCAAAAGCCGCCGTCGCCGCTTTGATATATAACATTTTCCAGTGTTCCCTGCAGCTGTTCCAAATGCTCACCACCGTACAAAACAAATGTTCAGTTTATTATAGCATGTTTTTTTAACTTTATAAACCATATGCGCCGTGCGCGATTATTTTTTGACAATAGGTTTAAAATTAGCTATAATTAATTAGATACGTTTTAGCCTTTTTCCAAAAAGGCAGGAGGTTCCGCTTTGAAATCCATCGGCACACAAATTGCCATTGATATGTATAATTGCAGCGATATACTTTTGGATGACGTTATCGGCATTGAGCACATGTTAAGCAGCGCCGCAGCGCGTTTCGGCATGGAGCCGAGCGGCGTTTACGTTAACGACGAGGACGGCATTGACGAATATTCCGTGTTTGCGCACTGCAAGCAGGGGCATATTACCATGCACGTTTATCCGGATATGGGCTTTGCCACGATTGATATTTTTACCTGCTTTAAAGAAGCCGACCCCGATGGGCTGGCACGCTTTATGCGCAAATACTTCAATCCCGACAAATCTAAAATCACTTATCTGGAACGCGGCGATTTCGGCAACGAAAGCGATATGAAACCGCGCCGCAAATCACATACAAAAATCATACGCAAAGCCAAAACCCTTGGCAAAAAATTATCTAAACTGATGATGCGTCCTAAATCCATTTAAAACGCTGCCAAAAGGCAGCTTTTTCTTTTACCCTGCATTTAAACGGAGGATTTTATGAAATATATTTTTTGGGATATTGACGGCACGCTGCTTCTGACAGGCCTTGCCGGAGCAGATGCGCTGCGCGCGGCAATCAGGGAACTGTTCGGCATCGAAAATTTCCAGTTTTCGCATCCGCTGGCAGGCGCAACGGATTCGCAGATTATCAAGCAAATTTGTATTGATATTAAAGGGCGCTGCCGTACTTTTGACGCCGCAAACATTTTAATTAACTACCACCGCCTGCTGCCCAAATTTTTAAAAGAACGCCAGGGGCATTTAATGCCCAATGTTGCCTCAACGCTGGCTTATTTTAACGGCCTTGAAGGTTTTAAAACCTGCCTTTTAACCGGCAACACCACTACCGGCGCTTATTTAAAATTGCAGCGGTACGGAATCGACAAATACTTCGACAGCCATTACGCTGTCTGCGGCGAACTGAGCGAAGACCGCAGCGAGCTTGCCAAAATCGCCCTGCGCCGTTTGCAGGTAATGTATCCGGAAGAAGAAATTTCAGGCAGCGATATTTTCTTTATCGGCGATACACCCAACGACATTATCTGCGCCAAAGCCATAGGGGCGCGCTGCCTTGCCGTGCTGGCAGGCTCTACCTACACCAAAGAGCAGCTTGCGGAGCACGAACCGTGGAAAATTATTGACAAACTGCCTGACGAACCGCAGAAACTGGTTCAACTTTTTAATGAAGCCTGAGGGGAATTATGAAAAAACTTTTATTGACATTTATTTGCTGCCTTGCCTTACCGGCAGCGGCATTTGCCTATAACGCAGGCGACGTGCAGCAGGTGCAAAGCGGTATAAGCTGCCCCGGCGCAGATTTAAGCGGCGCGGATTTAAGCGGGCTTAAACTTAACGGCATTAACCTGCGCGGCGCCAACCTTAACGGCGCGCGCTTGGCAGACACCGATTTAAGCGGTGCAGACCTGCAAAACGCAAACATGCACCGGGCCGTATTTAAAAACTGCACTTTAACCAAAGCTAACTTAAGCGGCGCAGATTTAAACTATGCCAACCTAAACGGAAACAAGCTGGACAAAGCCGTTTTAAATAATGCCGTACTGTACCGCACAGGCCTGCGCGGCGCGGATTTAAACTATGCAAGCTTTGCCTACGCCAAATTGCAGGAAGCAACCCTGGACAAAGCAAATGCGCAGAATGCCGACTTCAGCTACGCCGGAATGTCTTACAGCTGGCTGTATAAAACTGATTTAACGGGCGCTGTTTTAACACACGCCAATTTATACAATGCTAAAATGCAAAACGCCGTGCTGAACAATGCAGATTTAACCTCTGCCAACCTTTCGCGCAGCAATTTGCAGCACGCCCAGCTTAACGGTACCCGGTTCGACCGTGCCATGCTTGACGATGCCGATTTAAGCTACGCCGATTTAACGCTTACTGATTTTGGCCGCGCCTTTAAGGATAACGCCAAATTTTAAGCGGCACAATCAGCACATAATAAAATAAGCCCTGTATATACAGCAAAACTCCGCAGCATTACACTGCGGAGTTTTTGTTTTGCTGATTTTAATTTTTAAATGCTTACAGTTTTAAGCCTTCCACCCATTTTTGCAGCTCTGCCGCGCCTGTGCTGCCTGCAAAGCGTTTTGCTGGGCGCCATGCCGTTTGTTCGGAACAGGAAGGATGCAGATATTTATCCGTATCGCCTACGCCGCTGCCGCCGCTTGTTGCAAACGGAATAACGGTTTTGCCGGAAAAATCTTCACTTTCCAAAAAGGTATTAATAATTGTCGGCGCAACATACCACCAAATCGGGAAACCCACAAAAACGGTATCATACTGCGCAAAATCTTTTACGCTGCCGCTGATGGCAGGGCGCGAAGATTTATCTCTCATTTCTACCGAGCTGCGCGAATTTTTGTCCTGCCAGTTTAAATCTAGCGCCGTGTAAGGCTGCGCAGGCGTAATTTCATACAAATCGCCTTTAACAACGCCTGCCAGCGTTTGCGCCAGCTTTTTGGTAACACCGCTGCACGAAAAATAAGCAACTAATACTTTCTGCATAATTATCCCTCTTTCTCAATAAATTTAAATTTATATTTTCTGCTCTCCGGCAGACCATACATGTTCAGCCCCGGCAGCCTCTGCCGTATTTTGCGCCATATGTTTTTGCAATCCCATCCACACATTTAATTATAACACTATCCTGTACCGCCGCAGCATTATAAAATTTTATCTTCTGTTGGTTTTATTATAATTCTGTGCAGTTAAAACAACAAATAGTTATAAAACATGATGCTTCATTACTTTTAGGTATAATAAAAAATCAGGGCAGCCGCTCAAATAAAGCAGCCGTCCTGATTTTTAGTTTAAGGTGTAAGCATTACAGCTTTACAATATTCAGCAAAACTTCGGTACATTTTACAAGCGAAGGCACCGGCAGATATTCGTAGCGCCCGTGGAAGTTATGCCCGCCGGTAAAAATATTGGGGCAGGGCAGCCCCATTTCAGATAAACGCGAGCCATCCGTACCGCCGCGAACAGGCACAAGCTGCGGTTCAATACCGGCTTCGCGCATGGCGTTTTCGGCACGTTCAACAATTTCAAACACCGGCGTTATATATTCCTTCATGTTGCAGTACATATCCTGCAAGCTGCATTCCACGCTTCCGGCACCATATTTGTTATTCATAAACGCTGCCAAATCCAGCAAAAGCTGTTTGCGTTTTGCCAGAAGGTTTTTATCGTGGTCGCGCAAAATCATATCCAGTTCCACGCGGTCGGTGCCGCCTTCAATACGCAGGCAGTGGTAAAAGCCTTCATAGCCATCTGTATATTCCGGTTTTTCTCCCTGCGGCAGGGCAAGCTGCCATTCCGCGGCCATGGTTACGGCGTTGCGCATTTTGTTTTTGGCGCTGCCGGGATGTACGGATACACCGTTAAAAATTATTTTGGCATTGCAGGCGTTAAAGGTTTCGTAATTAAGTTCACCCAACGCGCCACCGTCCACAGTGTAGGCAAAATCAGCCTTAAAATCAGCTAACGGAAAACCGTCCGTACCGCGGCCGATTTCTTCATCCGGCGTAAAGGCCAGCAAAACTTTGCCATGCTTAATTTCCGGGTGCTGCAAAAGATATTCACAGGCACTTACTATTGCCGTAATACCGGCCTTGTCGTCCGCGCCAAGCAAGGTTGTGCCGCCGGCGGTTAAAATATCCTGCCCGCGGTATGCCGCCATTTCCGGAAACTCTTTTACGCTCAGTACACAGCCGGGCGCAAGGTGCATATCGCTGCCGTCCCACGCTTTGTGCATGGTAACCTGTACGTTTTCGCCGCTTGCTTCGCTGCTGGTGTCCATATGGGCAATCAGCCCGATAACAGGCGCTGCTTCTTCTGTGTTGGCAGGCAGTTCCGCCAGCACATAGCATTTATCCGTTACCTGCACATTGGCAAGGCCGAGTTCCGTAAGTTCGTTTTTTAAATGTTCCGCAAGCTGCCACTGGCCTTCGCTGCTTGGCAGCTGCGCGCTTCTTTCATCGGAAGCGGTATTGATTTTCGCATAAGCGGTAAACCTTTTTACAAGATGTTCCGCATTAAGTTCATACTTCATTTGTATCCTTCTTTTCCAAATATTCCTGCCATAATTGGCTGATAGTTTTATGCAGAAGCGGATGTACTATATCCGGCGCAATTTCTGCCAGAGGGCGCAGCACAAAATCACGGTTCTGCATATCGGGATGCGGCACGGTTAAATCAGGTTCGTTAATAATTTCGCTGCCATAAAAAAGCAAATCCAAATCTATAATACGCTCGCCCCAGCGGCGCAGGCGTACCCTGCCCATTTCCAATTCTGTTTGCAGCAGCATTTCAAGCAGCTGCCGCGGCAAAAGCTCCGTCTGCACTTCGCATACCGCATTTAAAAAGCGCGGCTGGTCGGTAACGCCGTAAGGCTCGGTATCGATATACGACGAAACCTTTGTTATCTGCAAGCCCTTTTCGCGCAGGCGCATTAATGCTCCGTCGAGATTTTCCCTTAAACTGCCAAGATTTGTACCCAATGCCACATACGCTGTTACCTGCATAAAACCGCCTCCAGCATCCGCACGGCACGCACGTTTTCCTTAACATCGTGCACGCGTACCATTTGCGCACCGGCATACACAGCCTGGCAGCTTAAAGCAATCGTTCCTTCAAGCCTATCCTGCGGCGGCAGCCCTCCCAGAGTTTCGCCGATAACTGTTTTACGCGAAGCCGCTAAAAGCACCGGATAGCCAAGCCCCGTAAGAGCGTCCAGCCCTTGCAGCAGCGCAAGGTTCTTCTCCGTATTTTTGGCAAAGCCGATGCCGGGGTCTAAAATAATTTTACCGGCGTCTATGCCAAGCTCAGAAAGTTCTTCTGCGCGCTGTTTTAAATAAGCCGCCACTTCCGTTACAACATTGGTATATTCACACTGCTGCTGCATGGTTTTAGGCGTGCCGCGCATATGCATTAAAATTACCGGCACCTTGGCAGCAGCCGCAACTTCCGCCATCCGCTCATCACCGGTCAAAGCCGTAACGTCGTTAATAATATCGGCTCCGGCGTTAACGGCTTCCTGCGCCGTAAGCGCATGATATGTATCAATAGAAACAATGCTGTGCGGAAAGCGTTTTTTTATTGCCGTTATTGCAGGCACCACGCGGCGCACTTCTTCCTGCTCCGTTACGGCACCCGCGCCGGGACGCGTGCTTTCGCCGCCTATGTCCAAAATTTCCGCGCCGTCATTCAGCATTTGCTCCGCCTTTTGCAAAACAGCATCTTCGCCGCTTAAGCGCGAGCCGCTGTAAAACGAATCGGGCGTTACATTTAAAATGCCCATAATGCGCATTTTTTCGTAAGTAATTTTTCTGCCGTCCGCCAAAACGGTTACAGGCTGCTGCCCGGCAAGAAAAGTTTGCAGTTCCTTTTGCAGCGCTGCCAGCCCAAAAAAGTTCATCTGCGCCAGCTTGCGCGCCAGAATGCGGTAATGCTTAACCGTACCAAGCAAAACAACGTCCATGTGCTCCGTATTGTTTAAAATGCAGTTTGCGGGAACAGCGCAGTCGCCGCCGGCAGCCAGCATTTCCTGCTTTAAAATATTGGCAGCCGGGGTACGCACCGCCGTAATTTTTAAGGGAATAATTCTGCTTTTGGACGCAAAAATGCCAACGCTGGCAGGATGCACCCCCAGCGCGGCAATTTCATGTACAAGGTTATGTTCGTTAAGTTTAATAATCATGCCTGCCAGCCTTTCTCCACGCAGGCAAAAGCATTATGGTTGTGGATGCTCTCAATGCTTTCTACCGTTACTTCATACCATTTAATGCGTTTGTCGGCCTCCAGGCGCAAAGCAATTTCACGCACGGCATCTTCAACAAAACGCGGGTTATCGTAAGCCGTTTCCGTTACAAATTTTTCATCTGGGCGCTTTAAAAGGCTGTACACGGGCGCGCTTGCTCCTGCATCTGCCATTTCCGCCAGTTCTTCAATCCATACAAGGCCGTCTGCTTCAATTTCAATCCGCGCCAGCGCACGCTGGTTATGCGCGCCGTAGTCGCTTATTTCCTTGCTGCACGGGCATAAAGTCTGCACCGGCACTTCTGCCATAATGCGCAGTTTAAACTCGTCTTTCTTTTCTGCCGTCAGCACGCAGTTTAAATCCATCGGCGCGCGCTGCCCCGTTACCGGCGAAGTTTTATAAATAAAATACGGAAATTCCATTTGAATAAAGGCTTTTTCTGCCTGCAAATGCTCTTTCAGGTTGTCAAGCACTTCTTCAAGCCCTGTGGGGCTGATGGCGCCAACAGTCTGCATGCATTCCACAAAGCGGCTCATATGCGTTCCGCGTATTTCATGCGGCAAATCCACCGCCAGGCTGATGGTTGCCACACTGTGCTGCTCGCCCTGCTCCTTATCCTTTAAAATAACGGGCCAGCGCAAATTTTTGATGCCTACATGCTTAAGAGGTATGCGGCGCATATCAGTTTGAGACTGTACATCTTTCATTATAAATCCCCCCTGTAAATGCAGCCGCTTGTTTTGGTTTCCCAAACTTCAACTTCATATAAATCATAATTATCGCCGTGCAGCAAATCTTTCAGTTTGTTCCATACCCATACGCTGATGTTTTCTGCCGAAGGCTGCGGCAGAATATCATTAATGCAGGCATGGTCCAGATGCACCAGCACGTTTTCTTTTACAATGTTTTTCAGGCGGATAAAATCAATAACCATGCCTTCATGGTCGGGCGTGCCCTGTACCTTAACCACCAGTTTATAAGTATGTCCGTGCAGCCTTTCGCACTTGCCGTTATATTCCGGCAGGTAATGCGCCGCGTCAAATTCAAATTCTTTTAAAACTATCATATATCCTCCGTTAAACAATCAGCCCGCCAAAATCAGGCTGCTGACGCAAAGCCTCGTATGCCACAATCGCCACCGAATTGGAAAGGTTCAGGCTTCTTGCTTCGGCAATCATCGGTATGCGCACGCAGCAGTCGGCGTATTCATTGCGCAGCTTTTCCGGCAGCCCGGCCGTTTCTTTGCCAAAAATAAGCAGGCTGTCCGGCGCGTACTGCACGTCCGTATAACGCTTGTGCGCTTTCGTCGTCAGTAAATAACGCGGGTTGTCCTTATATTTTTCCAAAACTTCGTATACGCTGTCATAATAATGAATATCTACCAAATGCCAGTAATCCAGCCCGGCGCGTTTTAAATATTTATCTTCAACAGAAAAACCGAGCGGGCGCACCAGGTGCAGATGGCAGCCCGTAGCTGCGCACAGGCGCGCAATATTGCCTGTATTGCCCGGTATTTCCGGCTCAACCAATACGATATGCATTAAATCACTTTCCTTCTCTCAAAATCTTTTCTACACGTTCACGCATCGTCTGCTTGCGTTCCGGCTTGGTTTCCTTATCCTTCTTGTCTTTCTTATCCTCGTCTTTATGGCTGCCCATATAATTTTTCAGGTATTCGGCCTTTGCTTTTTCCGCTTCCTTTAAATCCTTATCGCTTAAAGTAAGCATGCTCTGGTAAATACGCATAATTTTTTCGCAGTACTGGCTGCCCATAGCCCAGGTACCGTTAAGGCCCGACCATTTGTCAACTATGCCGCGTTCCATACGGATGGCATGCGCCAGTTCATAACGCGGGTCAACAATATCCGTTGAAGGGTGCTTTTTGGTAGTATAGGCAAGCAAATGCTGAATGTGCGCGCGCACGCCGATTTCCGGCTCGTCAAAATATTCGCCTTCCACACCGCCGCCGGTTGTGCCAAGCCCGCAGTAATTATTCTGTTCCGGTTTTACATCACCGGTAAAGCTGAAAAAGCCGGTTTCTACAATGGCCTGCGCCAGAGCAATATCTTCGCGCACGCCCTCACGCCCGGCCTCAGTCCAGTACAAGCCAACCAGCTCATCAACGGAGCAGTTCAGCTGCGGGTCGGTATTATTAAGGTAAATAAGTGCGGCAGCCTGCTCCTGCGTTGCTTTGGCTTCGCCGAAAATACCTATTTTTTTATAATCTTTCGGCAGCCCCGCCATGTTTACTTTGGCTGCCGGTTTTCTGGCCTGAGCGGTTTTAACCGTATTTTTAGCAGTTGCTTTGGGTTTTGTAACGCTTCTTGCAGAAATGGTTTTATCATCTGCTTTGGCAGACTTGCCCTTTTTTAAATTATTTTTTATTATTTTAGCCGCTACCGTTGCAACCGTGCTTTTGGCGTTTTTAGGAATTGTTACGGCACGCGGTGCCGCCTGGGCATTGGCTGCAAAAGCCGTTAAACATGCAATGGCAACCGCTGTCATTGTACGTTTTTTTAATTTCACATTCATTCTCCTTGCCTGTATTAAAAATTTTAATTAACTGCAAATATACAAATAAATTTTACATCATGCACGGGCAAACTGTAAAGGCGTTTTACTTTTGTTTCATTACAATTCACAATTACTATAATTAAAAGAGATGTGTTATAATAAAAATAAGCATATGAAAAAAGGAGATGATTACTTTGTCAACCACTTTTAAGTATATTAACCATGCCTGCTTTATGTTGTGCCACGAAGGCCACAACATTATTTTCGACCCGTATCTGGAAGGATGCCCCAAATTTAAACCGGGCGACACCGAAGCCTTAAAGGGCCTGAATGTAGAATATATTTTAATTTCCCATGCACATTTTGACCATATCGGCAGCGCTTTTGAAATTGCCAAAGCCTGCAATGCCACGGTAATTTCCACCGCCGAAGTATGCGGCCTTGCCGGAGAAGCCGGTGTTAACGCGCACGGCATGCACCTTGGCGGCACCCACAAATTTGATTTTGGCCATGTACGCATTACGCCTGCCTTCCACGGCAGCGGCGTAGCAGGCGGCCATGCCTGCGGCTTTATTGTAGATTTTTACGGCACCAAACTGTATTTTGCCGGCGACACCGCGCTTTACAGCGATATGCAGCTTTTGCAGCGCCTTGACCCGTTCGTTTACGCCGTACTGCCTATCGGCGACAACTTTACCATGGGCCCGGCCGATGCTGCCATTGCCGCAGAATTTTTAAAAGCAAAATACGTTATTCCTATCCATTACAACACCTGGCCGCTGATTGCCCAGGACCCCGAAGCCTATAAAGCCAAAGTGGAAGCTGACGGCAGTGCCAAGGTACTGATTGTAAAACCCGGCGAAAGCATTGAACTGGAATAAAATTTAATATTGATTGGCAAAACGCCAAAGCAGCTGCTTTGGCGTTTTTTAGTATGCAGAAATAAAAAAAGCAGCCTTCGTTTGAAGACTGCTGATTTTACATGGTGGGCGCTAACGGGATCGAACCGCTGACATTCTGCTTGTAAGGCAGACGCTCTCCCAGCTGAGCTAAGCGCCCGAATGGTGACCGGTGGGGGAATCGAACCCCCGATACCGCCGTGAAAGGGCGGTGTCTTAACCGCTTGACCAACCGGCCAGGTGGCTCCCCGAGTAGGACTCGAACCTACGACGCCCTGATTAACAGTCAGGTGTTCTACCGGCTGAACTATCGGGGAATTTCACTGTGGTGCTGACCACATATGCTATTATACGTTTTTAATGCGTTCTTGTCAACACTTTTTTTAAAAAATTTTTAAAATTATTTTACAGCAATTTTTACAACTATTTTCTGCACTGCCGAAGGCTCATTTTCAGCATTGCAGCCGGGGCGGTGCAGCTCCCATGGAAACAGCACTGCAAAGTCGCCTGCGTTTAAAACAACATAGTCTTTTTCTTCAATGTTTTCAAAAAAGAGCAGGTCGCGTTCCTCTGCATAATCCTCAACTACTTTTACATCAGCAGTGCGCGGCGCAAAATAAATCTTTTCCGTTCCTTTGCCAAGGTACTGCACATCAATATATTTGTTGTGCGCTTCCGGCTTTTTGGTGCTGCGGTCTGCCGTGGTGTAGTTTTCAACATTGGCATACATTTTTTCGCCGTCCAGCACATATCTGCCGTCCGCAACTTTGCTGAAATCAGTAGCTGCCAGATATTCCAGCGCTTTGCGGAGGTCTTCGCCTACATAAGGAAGCAGTTTTTCAATATCGTTTTTATGTCCAAAAATCATCTTCTCAACCTTCTTTCGTTAAATATTTGTTATATTCTGCGCTGCCGCTAAAAATCCTTTGCAAAAAGCCTGCTTTTATTATAAAATTGTGCATATCGCTATTTAAAGAAAGGACGAAACCGTGAGCTATTTAAATGTTACCAACGTATCACATTCTTTTGGCGGCCGCCAGATTCTGGAGAATGTATCTTTTAAATTAATGCGCGGCGAGCATGTAGGTCTTGTCGGCGCCAACGGCGAAGGCAAATCTACCTTTTTAAACATTGTTACCGGCCATACGCTGCCGGATGAAGGCAAAGTGGAATGGCCGGGCAAAGTAACCGTGGGCTACCTTGACCAGCAGAGCACGCTGCAAAAGGGCATGACTATCCGCGAAGTGCTGCGCACCGCTTTTGACGGCATGTACAAAATGGAAGCCGAAATGCTGGAGCTGTACGAAAAAATGGGCGACGCCACTCCCGAAGAAATGGACAAAATGATGGAAACCGTCGGCGAAATACAAACCGAACTGGAACACGGCGGGTTTTATTCGCTGGACAGCAAAATTGAAGAAACCGCCAACGGGCTTGGGCTTGGCAGCATAGGGCTCGACCGTGACGTAGCGGAGCTCAGCGGCGGTCAGCGCAGCAAAGTGCTTTTAACCAAACTTCTTCTGCAAAATTCTTCCATTCTGCTTTTGGACGAACCTACCAACTATCTTGACGTTGAACATATTGAATGGCTGACAAAATTTTTGCAGAACTACGAAAACGCTTTTATTTTAATCAGCCACGACATCAGCTTTTTAAATAAAGTAGTTAATGTTATTTACCACCTTGAAAACTGCGAGCTTACCCGTTACACTGGCAACTACGACAAGTTCCAGGAAATGTACGCCATTTACAAGGCGCAGAAAGAAGCGGCTTACGAACGCCAGCAGCAGGAAGTTGCCAAACTGGAAGACTTTATTGCCCGCAACAAGGCGCGCGTAGCCACTACCAACATGGCAAAAAGCCGCCAGAAAAAACTGGACAAAATGGAAATGATTGAAAAGCCGCGCGAAAAACCCAAAGCGCATTTTCAGTTTAAGGAAGCACGCACACCGAGCCGTTACCTGGCCGTTGCCGAAGATTTGGTGCTTGGTTATGATACGCCGCTTACCCGCCCCGTCAGCTTTAAAATCGAATGCGGGCAGAAAATTGCTATCCGCGGCGTAAACGGTCTTGGCAAAACCACGCTTTTAAAAACCATTCTGGGTATTATTCCGCCCATCAGCGGCAAAATAGAACTGGGCCAGTTTTTGGAGCCCGGCTATTTTGAGCAGGAGGAACGTGAAAAGAACGAAAACACCGCTCTGGAAGATGTTTGGAACGAATACCCCGGCATGACCAATTACGAAGTGCGCGCAGCCCTTGCAGCCTGCGGGCTTACCAATGAACACATTACCAGCAAAGTATTTGTTTTAAGCGGCGGCGAAGCTGCCAAAGTGCGCCTGTGCAAGCTGATGCTGAAAAACGTTAACTGGCTGGTGCTGGACGAACCTACCAACCATCTCGATGTTGACGCCAAAGCCGACCTTAAACGCGCGCTGATTGATTTTAAAGGCAGCGTGCTTTTAGTATCGCACGAACCGGAATTTTACGAAGACTGGGTTACAAGCGTCTGGAACATTGAGGACTGGACCACAAAAATAATTTAAAACTAAAAACAGCAAAGAAAAACCGGAGTAAACTTAATTACTCCGGTTAATTTTTTATCTCATGTTTTCGATAAAGTCTTCAAAAGCGTTAATCAAAATCGGATGGCCCGTAACTTTTAAATCGCGCAGGTAAGTACCGTAAGATTCATACCATTTTTCTTCCATTTCCATGGTAAGGCCTTCTTTTTTGTATTCTTCAATCATTTTTAAAATAAAGCGGTTGGCTTCGCCGGTTTCTTTGTTAACGTTAAGCGGAATGATGCGTGTTTCGGCATCATAGGTTTCAACGGTAACATCCCAGCCGCCTGGTACGGGCGGACGGCGGGTAGCTTTAATTAAATAGCCGGGGGCAAAACCAACATAAGCGCCGCCAAGCGAATTATAAAGCTTTGCTTTGGTAAGCGGATAGCCGTTTTTGTTGCCCCATTTTACAATTTCTTCGCAGACTTCGTTATTATGAATAACGCTGGAAAATTCAGCAGTTGCTAAAATTTCGGACATAATATTTACCTCCACATTTAAATCTATATTTAATTGTACTTTATCCCCGCCGCAAATTCAATATGCCGCGGGCGATAAAAAATACAAAGTGCCGAAAAAGTTATGCCGTTTAGATTTGTCCCAACGCTTTTAAAATACACTGTGCAATAACTGCTGATCCGATATAGGTACCGATAAAAACTATGCAGGAAATAACAACAATTCGCCAGCCGCTTTTTGCGAATGCATCCAAGTCCTTGCCTATAGAAACACCGGCATACGCCAGAATAGGAGTGCACAACTGCAAAAAGCCAACTTTTTTAACGTATGCATTTACATATTCACTACCGGGAACACCGGGATATGAAAGCAAACAAGCCAGCGTTACCACATAAGCAACAGCCGGAATATTGCCGGGCAAAAACTTGGCCATTGCCATACCAGTAATAGCCATAGCAATTAAAATTAACAGACCGGGAATTGATTCAATGACGCCATAAGGCGTTCCGATAACATTGGCAACTAACGACATTGCTCCAACGATAAATAATACTATAAGCGAATCTTTTAAAGTCATTTTGCAGCATCCTCCCCGGAAGGTTCAACACCATATTTAAATTTATAAATTCTCTTGTAAAGCCATTCACTAAGCGGCAGTGCCATCCAAATGGACATATACACACCGTCAAGACCGGAAAGCATATTGCTTGCTGCACCAAATGCCGCAATCTGTTCTGCCATATCAGGATACATTACAGTAAGCGAACCAACTGCTGCGGTCATCATACTAGCGGAGCCTACGCCTGCTGCCATTGCCAGCGCATAAGGATGAACAGGCAGATACGCTGCGGCAAGGCTTGCCAAAATACCAAAGAAAATTGTACCAAATACAGTGCCGCTGATATAAACACCCATAACTCCGCGTCCTTCAGCACTGTCAAGACCATAGCGTTCGCCGATAAGAGCCACGTTCGGTTCGCGGGCAATAGAATGTGCTGCGCCGATAGCTTCGCGTTTTAAACCAAAGTACATTGCAACAGGAATGCCAAGCAGCACTGTACCGAGGTTACCAAATTCCTGCAAAACAAGTGCCGGGGAAGCTTTTAAAATTTCAGGCAATGTAGGTCCTACCAAAGTTCCATAGCGTGCCATTAAAAGCATCAGCGTAATGCCGATAAGCGAACTTGCATCATTCATATCTTTCAGATTAACAATTTTTAAAAATTTAGGAGCTGTAAAAATGCCCATAATCAACGCGTACAGCATCGGCAAAAGTACAATAGTACCAATACCTATTTTAAAAGAAATATTGCCAATCATTTCAGCAGCAATAATCAAAATTAGCACTATAGCGTGCAGCTTAAAATTATACACAATAATCCCCCCTAATAATTAACTGAAATAGCTTTCCAGCTTTTCAATATATTCTTTCTTCGTCATAAGCGGCTTATGTTCTGCCAGTATTTTTTTGCCTTCTGCGGCATCGTCTGCCAAAAGATCTACCAGCATCATGGCAAAAGCTTTGGCTGGCAAAATAACAGCAGCATCAAAATCTACAACGTGAAAATCTGCTGTATGTAAAAAGCCGTCCACGCCACCGATAAACGGATGAATTACCGGCATCAGGTGCGATACATCTCCCATGTCGGTAGATGCACTAAAATGTCCTGCGTCCTTAACATTAACCTGCGGATTGGCAATTTGGGCATTTTTTACAAAAAGCTCATTCATGGTTTTATTGCATGATAAAGGCAGCATACCCGGTAAAGTGTGAATAATGGTTTGTGCACCGATTGCATCGCCGCCAGCTTTTAAAGCCGCATCAACTTTATAATGTGTTTGTTCAATTGCTTCCATTGTTTTGGCACGCACATAGGTTTCAATGCGCACATCAGCAGGAACGCTGTTAACAAGGTCGCCGCCTTTGGTAATAATCGGATGTACACGCACTACATCACGCTCGCGGAAAGTTTCACGCAGTGCGTTAATGCCCATCAGCCCCAACATAGCAGCGTTAAGTGCATTAATTCCCTGATCAGGTGCATCTGCCGCGTGCGACGTTTTGCCCACATATTGAATGGTTTTACCGATAAAACCATTGCTTGATTCACCAACAGAAACAGTAGGCTCCGGCATATTTTTATCGGCGTGCATCTGCATTGCCATGTCAATGTCATCAAAAGCACCTTCATAAATAAGCTGGCCTTTACCGCTTAAAAAGTGTATCCTGCCTTCTTCAGCAAGGCGTTTGCGATATTCAATTTCAACATACTCTTCCGCCGGTACGCCGAAAAATACAGCATCACCACTGAAATATTGTGCGGCACCGGACTTTACAATACCACAGCAAACAGCCAGCATTACTGCAATCTGCAAGTTATGGCCACAGGCATGAGCAGCACCTGTAAGCGGATCGGCCTTGCAGCTGTCCGGGCATCCGACAGCATCAAGTTCTCCCAAAACAGCAGCTGTCGGGCCCGGTTTTGCTCCTTTCACCCTTGCTTTTACACCGGTAATAGCAAGGCCTGTTTGCGGTTCAATACCAAGCTCACGCATAAACGCCGCAACTTTGGCAGATGTTTTTACTTCTTTAAAGCCAAGCTCCGGCTCATCAGCTATACTGTCGGCGATAGCGGCAATTTTATCTTTATAATCGTCAATAGCCGCACACACTTTAGCTTTTAATTCATCTTTATTCACAACGCTTTTCTCCTTTACCAAATTAAATAAAATATACTATTATTATAACACAAATATGCGATTTTTTTAATCATCAAGTTCTCTTTAATGTAAATTTAATTTTCTGCCACGATATTTTGTAAAGTTGTTTGCACTTTAGCGCCTGATTATGCTAAAATAAATTAGCAACAAATTTTAACTCCGTTTAAAAACAGATAAAATACAACACGAGGTGAAGAATAATGAGCAGGCGCATGACCACTTCCGAAGCAATCAACGAAGCAAGGCGCTGTTTAAACTGTGCCCGTCCGCTTTGCCGCACGGGCTGCCCGATAGAAAACAATATTCCGCAATTTATCCGCGCTTTAAGCGAAGGCAATATCGGGCTTGCCTACGAAATTATCTCCGAGCGCAGCAACCTGCCCGCCATTTGCGGCAGAGTATGCCCGCATGAACGCCAGTGTGAAGCGCACTGCGTTTTGGCCAAAAACAAACATGGCATTGAAATCGGCAGTTTGGAAATGTTTATTGCCGATTTTGCTCACGAAAACAATTTAAAACCGCTGCCGCCTTCTACCGGCAAACGCGGTAAAGTAGCCGTTATCGGCAGCGGCCCGGCAGGCCTCACCGTTGCAGGCGACCTTGCCAAAATGAATTTTGCCGTTACCATTTTTGAAGGCCAGTCCGAACCCGGCGGCATCTTACTTTTCGGCATTCCGGAATTCCGCCTGAACAAAGACGTGGTGCGCCGCGAAATTAAAGAACTGCTGCACCTTGGCGTGGAAATTAAAACAAATACCCTTATCGGCCCCGATTACACCGTTGACGATTTGTTCAGCATGGGCTATGACGCAATATTCATGGGCACCGGCACTTCCCTGCCGCGTACGCTCAACATTCCCGGCAAAGAACTTACCGGCATTTTAACCGCCACCTACTTCCTGCGCATGGTTGTGCTTTCCGACAGCGGCAAACTGGACGAAAGCGAAACACTGCTGCATGTCGGCGATAACGTTATCGTTATCGGCGCAGGCAACGTGGCTATGGATGCCGCACGCACGGCAATCCGCCGCGGCGCCAAGAACGTTACTGTTGTTTACCACAAAACGGAAGCCGAGATTTCCTGCTTCCCCTCCGAATACGAAGCAGCCGTTAAAGAAGGCGTGCAGTTTAACTTTTTACAGCAGCCCATTGCCTACCTTAACAAAAAACAAATGCGCGCGCTTAACGCCATGCGCCAGAAAGCTTCCGAAAGCGACGAAACTGAACTTGCAGGGCTTTTGGTGCAGAACATTGTTAAAACGGAAGACGGGCAGTTTATTGAAGAAGGCGGCCAGGTTGCCCTTCCGTGCGACTGCGTAATTCTGGCTATCGGCCAGCGCCCGGCGGCACGAATTGTCTCTACCACCAAAGGCATTCAGGTTGATGACCGCGGCTTTGTTATTACGCGCGAGCGCCCCTACGGCATGACAACGCGCGCAGGCGTATTCAGCAGCGGCGATGTGGTACACGGCCCTGCTACCGTAGTACTTGCCATGAAGGAATCCAAAAAGGTTGCGGCAGGCATTGCGCAGTATATCGACGCAAAAAAGCTGCTGGCAGAATGTGAAGAAGTACCCGAAAACTTAAAATAAGCAAAAAATTAACCACATTGAGCGTTACTGCCCAATGTGGTATTTTTTATGCCCATAAACCGGTTAAAGCAAATTTATCTACATCAGCAAGGCCTTTATCGGTTAAGCGCAGGTGCGGTATTACCGGCAATGCCAGGAACGAAAGCACCATAAACACATTCAGCCCTTCCGGCACACCAAGCTCCGCCGTCCAGTAGCGCAGCTGCTTTAAGCGCCTGTTAACAAATTCCATGCGCTGGCCGCTCATCAGCCCTGCAAACGGCAGCGGCAAAATGGCTTTTACCTCGCCGTCCAGCGCAACGGCAATACCGCCGCCTTCTTTGCGCAGCGCTGCGGCAGCCGTCAGCATATCGGCATCATTAGTGCCCGCCACAATTAAATTGTGCGAATCGTGTGCAACGGTAGAAGCAACTGCCCCGCGTTTTAATTTCAGCCCCTGTACAAAGCCAAGCCCAACATTGCCTGTTGCATGGTGGCGCTCAAATACTGCCAGCTTTAAAATATCACGCGAAGTATCGCTTACAGCCTCGCCGTTAATGCACAAAGGCTTTTCCAGCCGAGCTTCGGTTAAAATCTGCTCCGGCACAATGCGGATAACCTTAATATTTTTATCAGGCTCTGCCATGATTTTCAGCCTGCTGCTGTCCAAATCCTTAATGTTTGTTCCCGCAGCGGCGGGTTTAAGATAAGGCTCGCTCTCCCACAGCAGTTTACCGTTCTGTACAACTTTTTTGCCGTTTTTAAATACAAACTGCGGCGTAAAGTCCTGTAAATTGGTCAGCACGTTAATATCTGCCAGATACCCCGGCGCCAAAGCGCCCCTGTAATGCAGGCGGAAACGTTCAGCCGTGTTCAGCGTTGCCATCTGCAAAAGCATTTCTGCCAGGTAGCCGTGCGTAACACCAATTTCCAGCATATAGTTAATGCTGCCCTGCGTTACCAGTTCATCCAAATGGCGGTCGTCCGTTGCCATGCAGCAGCGGCGGCTGTTCAGCGGTGTAACGCACTGCAAAAGTTCCAGCAGGTTGTGCGCGCCGCTCGCCTCGCGCAGCATTAAATAACAGCCGCGGCGTATTTTTTCAATACCCTTCAGCCAGGTTGTAGCCTCGTGGTCGCTTGTTACACCGGCAGCAAGGTAGGCGTTTAAATCGTTGCCGCTGACGCCCGGCCCGTGCCCGTCGCAAATACCGCCGCGCACCAGTGCTAGCTTCTTCATTACGCCCTCATCACCGTACAAAACGCCGGGATAATTCATCATCTCACCCAGGCCAAGCACACGCGGATGCCTCAAAAACGGCTGCAAAGCATCTGCTTCCAGCACTGCGCCGCTTGTTTCCATACCTGTTGCCGGTACGCACGAAGGCAGCATAAAGAACACGTCAAGCGGCATATCTTCCGTTTCCTCAAGCATCCACTGCAAACCCTCCGTGCCAAGCACGTTGGCAATTTCATGCGGGTCGGCAAAAATGCCGGTAACGCCGTTTAACAGCAGCAGGCGCGCCAGCTCACGCGGAGCAAGCATTGTGCTTTCAATGTGCATATGCGCGTCCAGAAAGCCCGGCGTTAAATATTTGCCCGCCATGTTGTATTCTTCCGCGCCCTTGTAGCTGCCGATACCGGCAATCACGCTGCCGCACACGGCAATATCGGCCGTTTCCCACTCGCCGGTAAAACTGTTAAACACATTGCCGCCCTTTAAAACAAGGTCAGCCTTTTCCAACCCGCGGGCAACACGCAGCAGCCTTTGTTCAAATTCTGCGTCACGCATAATCTTACCTCATGTTAATAAACTGCAAATCTACGCCGAAATCTCCCGCTTTTAAAGTTTGTATTACGGCCTGCAAATCATCTTTTTTAGCGCCGCTGATTCTTACCTGGTCATCCTGCATCTGTGCAGTTACTTTTAATTTGGTTGCTTTAACGGCGGCAATAATTGCTTTGGCCTTTTCTTTGGGAATACCTTGCAAAATATTCAGCGTCTGGCGCACCGTGCCTTTGGTGGCAGGTTCAACCTTGCCAAGTTCCAGGCAGCGCAGCGGAATGCCGCGTTTAGCCATACGCGCACGCAGAATGTCGATAATCGCATTCAGTTTGTACTCGTCTTCGGCTGCAAGTTTAATGCATTTTTCTTCCAGCTCAATGCTGGCGTCGCTGCCGCGGAAATCATAACGCTGGGCAATCTCCTTTTTGGTCTGGTTAACGGCGTTGTCCATCTCCTGCATATCCACCTGAGAAACAACGTCAAAAGAACTGTCTTTAGCCATTTATATAATCACTCCATTCTTGTATTGTGCTTATATTTTATCATAACATGTTCAATTTGGCACCTTTTTGCTTGCGCAGATATAAACTAACCCCCGATACATAAAGTACCGGAGGTTTAAACAGCCTTCCCTCATTTGGCCATTAGTCGATAATGTTGTGCTGATATTCGTTGTACTGAGCTTTCAGTTTCTGCATAATTTCTGCCATTTCCAGCTGCAAATTGGAAGCTGCATCAAAGTCGCCTCTTGCAAATGCTTCGCGGGTCATGGTGAACAGGCTCGGCTGCTCGGTAACGTCTTTAGCCATGGTGTTGCGCATTGCGGCGATTTTTTCCCACATTGCCGCATCATGCGTGGTATGGTTATCGTCGTCGTGCAGTTTTTTCATCAGGCAGATTTCCTTATGATATTCAGGAATAATTCTGTTCAGAAGTTCCGTCTGCCAACGGATTAAAGCGCCTTTGGCAAAGGATTCGATAAATTCTTTTTTAAGAATGTTGCCAGTGGTAAGCACGGCAATTTTTTCCGGATAGTTTTTAATGGCGCACATGTTTTCCCAAACGGTTGCGGGCGGTTTGCCAAACAGGTGGGCGCGTTCTTCTTCGTTGTAGTCTTCAAATACGTCATGCTCGCTGCGGTATTCTCTGTCTTTTTCAAGGTAGAAGCCTTCGTCGCCCGCTTTTTTGGACAGCTCGTTTTCCATTTCCTTAAGCGTTTTGCCGGATTCCACGCAGGCTTTAATGCCGTCCAGCATGGAGATGTAGAAAGCTGCAATAGCAAGGTAGGTATTGGTATACGGGTTCGGGGAACGCATTTCAATACGGGTTGCCATCGGGCTGTCGATATCGCGGATTAAGCCTGCCAGAATGGTACGGTTACGGGAAGGTACTTCCGGGCTGAGGCCGAGCGAAGTTACAATGCAGACAGGTGCTTCAAAGCCGGGTTTCAAACGATTCAGAGAGTCGATGGTGGAAGAAATGAAGGGGTTGATTACTTCGTAGTTTTTCAAAAGCCCCATCATGGAACCGTAACCAACAGCAGAAAGGAATTCGGTGTGCATATCTTTCGGTGCAAACAGGTTAACAACTTTGCCGTTTTTCATTTTGGCTGCAATGCCAACATGGGTATGTTCGCCGCTGCCGGCAACGCCCGGAACGGGTTTTGCCTGGAAGGAAACTTCAAGGCCGTTCAGGCGGAAAATTTCTTTAACGATAATACGTGCCAGAAGTTCGTTATCGGCAGTTTGTACGCCGTAGCTGTATTTCCAGTCTACTTCCAGCTGTTCCATAACGTGGGTCATATGGCCGTTGTCGTCAATCTGCCCGCGCACGCCGCCGCATTCCTTATGTCCCATTTCAGGCCCAAGGCCGTAGGCTTCCAGCATTTCAACTGTTTGTTCCAGCGCGGTGCGCACGTTGCCGCGGCAGCGCTGCCAGTATTGTTCCTGCATCATCTGCGAGGAGCTTAATGCTTCAATCGGAGCATCTTCACGCGGAGATTTTACCCAGAATTCCAGTTCGGTTGCGCAGGTGAAAATAATTTTTTCAATGTCTTCACCGCTGATATGTTCCAAACCTGCAATCTGAGGATGCTTTTTAAAGAGCTCCAGCAGTTCTTTTTCAACATAATCCAGAGTATCGTGCAGAATAGAGCGGGAGTCAACGCGTACGTTGTTGTGTACAAGGAAGCACGGAATACGCAGCGTGCCAACCATTCTGCCGGTGGCGGAATCGAAATGTTCGTAGTTATAGTCAATATACCAGTTTACGCTGCTGTCGATTTTCATATCAACGCGGGCGTTATTTAAAGTAGCAATGCCGGTAAGCACAACGGAGCTGCCGTCGGTCTGGGCAGCCATGCCTTCCAGAAAGCCGTCAATATCTTTTAAAAACAGGCTGATAGGCACTTTTTCGTCGGTATCGTTGCCTGCAAAATCCACACCCATAAAGGAAACGAATTTAATTTCCGGGTGCGCTGTTAAAATCTCGGTCAGTGTTTCTCTGTTCTGTTCTTCGGGGCTGATAACATAAAGCATATCGGGGTTCATCATTTCGGTCACCTGCGGCTTTGCGCCGCGCTCCTTTCATTTAATTAAAATAATTAAAACAAAAATAAAATACAAAAGACCCTGCTACTTGGGCATACAAATAGCAGGGTCTCCATTGACCACGTTTGTATTATAACAAATAATTTTCTCCGCGTCCAGTAAAATCTTTCCGGTTTTGTAAAAATTTTAACGCTTGCCCAAAAAACGGATGAGTATTTCCTCCAGCATTTCAAACTGCCTGCCGCCGTAGCGGATATTGGCGTTAAAATCTGCCAGTGCCAGCATAAATTCCGATAAGCCGTGCGCAGTAAAATTACGGCACTGCTCCATTAATTTTTTTACGGCATAAGGCGACATTTTTAAAGCGGAAGCCGCCGTTTGCTGATTCATGCCCTGCGCCGCCAGCTCTTTAACCTGCGCCAGACGGCGAACCTGAAAGGCAATCAAGCCGCTGACGGCTATCGCGCTGCCGCCGTGTTTCTTTTCGTTCTGCAAAAGTTCCAGCGCTTCAGGCAGGTTCTTTTGGGCAATGGCGTTTAAAAGCGCAAAGCGCGAAACTTCCGGCAACGAAGAAAACACCGCTTCAACATCGGCTTTTGTCCAGATGCGCCGTTTGCCGCCGTAAACGTACAGCTTTTCTATTTCCTGCTCAAGCAAAAGCAGCGGTGCGGTATCGGCCGCAGAAAGATATTCCATTACCGTCTGTTCCGCATCATATTCAAAACGGCAGCCGCGTTTTTTTGCTTCGGTGTCAAGCCACGGCTTAAGCTGGTACGGCTTCAGCGGTTTACATTCGCAGGCAGCTCCTTCTGCTGCCAGCATTTTATAAAGGCGGCCGCGCTTGTCTATTTTGCTTACGCTGATAAACACATGGCAGAACTCCGGTATGTTTTCCAAAATTGCTTCCAGATTTTCTTTCTGTTTTTTTTCGGCGGCAAAAATTTTATCGTCGCTGATGATGACGAGGCTGCTGCCGCCAAAGATCGGATAAGTGTTAACGGCGGCATTAAGCCTTTTTAAATCCGTATCGCGGTCGAAAACGCTGATTTCCATATCTTCATCCGCCGCGCTGCCAAAAACATATTTTTTTATGCAGGCTGCGGCTTTGCTGCGGTAATAGTTTTCTTCGCCGTACATTAAAATAACGTTGGGCAGGCTTTCGCCTTTTTCCAGCATTTCTATCAGTTTTTCCGGTGCCAGTTCCATAAAATCACCTTAAAAAAATTCTTTGTCGTACCTATAACTATACCATTGCAGGCGGCCTTCGTCAAAACATACTTTTACCGCGCCAATTTTATCGGTACGCAGCACTTTGGCCCCGGCGGCCTGCAAACGCTGCACGGCATCACGCCCCGGGTGCCCGTAACGGTTATCCGCACCAACAGAAATTACCGCAAGCCGCGGCTTGGCCTGTTTTAAAAAAAGCGGCGACGAAGAAAAATTACTACCGTGATGGGCAACTTTTAAAACATCGGCCGGTTTTATTTTGGCAGCTGCCGCAAGTTCTATGTTTTCATCGGCGTCGCCAGTAAACAAAATGCTGCCTGAGGGTTCAGTTATGCGCATAATTACGCTGCTTTCGTTGCCTCCGCCTTCGGATTTTCCTGACGCCAGAACTTCAACGCGGCACTTGCCAAGCGTATATACACTGCCCTCTGCCGCTTCTAAAATATCTTGCGGCTTAATATAGTGCAGCAGTTTTTGTACATCTTCCGAAGGTTTTTCCTGCGGCAGCAGCAGCTTGTTAACTTTTACAAGGCGCGCAAGCCCTGCCGCTCCCCCGGCATGGTCATGGTGCCCGTGACTCAGCGCCAAAAGGTCAATCTGTTCCACGCCAAGATAACGCAGATACGGCACAATAATGCGGCTGCCGGTATCAAAGTTTCCCTGCAAACCGCCGCAGTCCACAATAATATTATGCCCGTCTGTTGTCTGCACCAATGCGGCATCACCCTGCCCCACATCCATAAAATGCACGGCAAACGGCTGCGGCATAAAAATTTTGTATGCCGCCAAAACAATTATGCCGGCTGAACAAATTGCAGCTGTATACCTTCGCTCCGTTTTACTGAACCAGTTACCATTAAACAGCGTGACAAGCATTATGTAATACAGCACAAAGCACGCCGCAGGCAGGTGCGGAACGTTAACTGCCGCCGCAGGCAGCGCCGCGAGGAAAATGACGGCGTTAAGCAGAGGCTGCATGAAACTTCCGGCAGCGTAAATTAAATACGTACCGGCAAAAGGCAGGCACAAACCGGCAAGCGTGGCTATTACCAAAATTTCCATTGCCGGTACAAGCAAAATATTGGCGGCAAAGGTTACAAGCGAAAGCTGGTTAAAATGCCATAATAAAAGCGGCAGGGAGGCAAGCTGCGCCGCAAGCGTAATGGCAAACCCTTCGCGCACAAGCACGGGTCTTAAAAATTGCAGCCGCTCCTTAAGCTGCGGGTAAATAAATATCAGCCCGCCGGTTGCCGCAAACGAAAGCTGAAAGCCTGCATCAAGCAGCCATAAAGGGTTATATATTAAAAGCAACACTGCCGCCGCGCAAAAAATATTGCCGCTTTGCGCTTTTTTGTAAGTACCGGCACCGGCAAGTGCAACCGCACTCATAATGAATGACCGCCACACCGGTGCGCTGCCGCCGCATAACAGCGCATACAAAAATAATAAAAGCAGCACCGTTATTATCTGCGCTTTGCCGCGCCTGCCGATAAGTAAAATTAAAAAGCCTGCCACCAGTGCCATGTGCGTGCCCGATACCGATAATATATGTGCAAGGCCGGTTATGGAAAACGCTTCGCGCGTTGCTTCGCTTAAGCCGTCATAACCGCCGAGCGCCATGCCGCACAGCACTGCCCCTGCTTCACCGTCAACCGTATCTGTTATTTTCTGCCGCAGTCCCAGTGCAAATAAAAACAATTTATCGCCGATATCAGCTTCACCCATAACCTGCAAAGCCGCCTGTTTTACAGACATTCTGCCCTGAAGGCCCTGCTGTAAATTCCAGTTTTCGCTGTTAAAGCTGCCGGGATTGGCAAAACTGTTGATGCTTTTTAATGTGCCGGTAACGGCAGCGCTGCCGGCCGTAAAATCTTTAACTTTGGCATTCTGCACAAACACGCGTATATTGCCGCGCGCTTCACGTAATTTACCGCTTCCTGGTTGCAGCGCAGTACACTCAAGTATAAACCCGGTGCCTTTTTCCTGTTTTTTCAGCGTCAGCAAATCAACATTGCCGTACACCGTTACCTTTTGCCCGATATAATTTTTAATATCCGCAGTATGCGGCTGCATAGCCTTACTGCCTGCCGCCATGCCGCACAAGGTAAAAAATATAAGGGCTAATATGGCCGCGCCGTAAGTTTGCGGCTTAAATTTTGCCGCCGCTGCCATAAGCACGGCAAAAACCACTGCCAGCGCGGCATAAACGCTAAAATACTGCGGCATTAAAATACCGGCGTAATCACCGGCTGCAAAAAGCGCGGCTGCCGCCGCAAACCATCTTTTCATAAATCAAGCCAGGGCTGCATTTTCTTAAACTTTGCCTGCCCTATGCCCTTTACGTTCATAAGGTCCTCAATTCTGGCAAAGCCGTGGGCAGAGCGGTATTCCACAATGCGCTGCGCCGTTACCGCGCCAACGCCCGGCAGTGTTTCCAGTTCTTCCGCCGTGGCAGTGTTTAAATGTACCTTGCCCGTTAAAGCACTTTCACTTTCCTGTGCAGAATTATAAAAAGCGTTGTCCTGTTCTGTCCCTTCCGCACCGCTCACGGGTGTATTTACTTCTGCAAGCCTGCGCAGCTCTTTCGCGCTCAAGCGCGGCACATTAACCTGCATGCCGTCCTTACAAATTTTTGCAAGGTTTACTTTGTCCTTATTGGCTTCTTCCGTCATTCCGCCTGCGGCGGCAATGGCTTCCACCGCCCTGCTTCCTGGTGCAATTTCGTGCAGGCCGGGGTTTGCCACCGCGCCGCTTACATAAACAGTTATTTTAGCTTCTTCTTTTTCGCTTGCCGTTACGGCCTGCTGTTCAATTTTTAAAACATCAGCTTCACGCTCATGCGGCCAAAAAGCAGCCAGCAAGCAAAAAACTACTGCCACAGCAACGGCCATTATTTTTTTATTCAGTTGTGCCATCTGTTCAACTCCTGACAAAATAAAAAACTCCCCGGATTAAATCCAAGGAGTTTTTATAAATTTAACCTGTTACGGTTTTACAACGATATTAACCAGACGGCCCGGTACGCAGACAACTTTAACAATTTTAGAGGTGTCAACAGTTTCTGCAATATGCGGTTCGGCAAGGGCAAGTTTTTCCAGCTCGTCTTTGGTGGCAGCAGCAGGAACAACGAGGCGTCCTTTAAGTTTGCCGTTAACCTGCAAAGCAATTTCAATATTATCCACTTTCATGGCTGCTTCATCATATTTCGGCCATTTTTCTTCGTGGATGCTGCCTTCTTCAGAAATTACGCCGTGCCACAGTTCTTCCGTAATATGCGGAACGAACGAAGAGAGCAATTTCAGCAGGTTGGAAACAACTTCGTAAATAAGGCCGGCATGCGGAGTTTTTTCTGCTTCTTTATAAGCATACAAGGCATTAACCAGTTCCATCATGGCACTGATGGCAGTGTTAAAGTTAAAGCGCTGCTCAATGTCATCCGTTACCTTTTTAATGCTGGTATGCAGTACGCGGCGCAGTTCTTTGCCAGCTTCGCTCAGTTCTGCCGGGTTATACTGCGTAACTTTTTCTGCCAGCACATCCTGGTAATGGTAAACTATACGCCATACCCTGCCCAGGAAGCGGAAGGAGCCTTCAACGCCCTGGTCGCTCCACTCAAGTTCTCTTTCAGGCGGTGCGGCAAACATAATAAACAGCCTTGCCGTATCTGCGCCGTATTTGCCGATAATTTCTTCCGGCGAAACAACGTTGCCGAGAGATTTACTCATTTTGGCGCCGTCTTTAATAACCATGCCCTGAGTCAGGAGGTTGGTAAACGGTTCTTTGTAATCTACAAGGCCTGCATCGTGCAGAACTTTCATAAAGAAGCGGGAATACAAAAGATGCAGAATTGCGTGTTCAATACCGCCGATATACTGGTCAACAGGGGACCAGTAATTTACTTTGTCTTTTGCAAACGGTGCTTTATCGTTTTTCGGGTCGGTATAGCGAAGGTAATACCAGGAGGAGCACAGGAAGGTGTCCATGGTATCGGTTTCGCGTCTTGCAGGCTTGCCGCATTTCGGGCAGGTGCAGTTTACGAAGCTTTCGGAAGTTGCCAGCGGGGATACGGCACCGGCGTCAAACTTAACATCTTCCGGCAGCATAACCGGCAGCTGGTCTTCCGGCACAAGCACTTCGCCGCAGTCCGGGCAGTAAATAACCGGAATCGGTGCGCCCCAGTAACGCTGGCGGCTGATTAACCAGTCGCGCAGACGGTAATTTACACGGCGTTTGCCGATGCCCATTGCTTCAATCTTGTCTTTAATTGCTTCCATACCGGCATGCAGCTCCATACCGCTGAACTCACCGGAATTAACAAGCACGCCTTCCTTTTCTTCATAGGCGTCGGTCATATCTTCTAATTTAAGCTCTTTATCCTTGGGGTTAATTACAACAATTTTCTCAAGGCCGTATTTATCCGCAAACATCCAGTCGCGGGCATCATGGGTAGGTACGCCCATAACAGCGCCGGTACCGTAATCGTAAAGTACATAGTTGGTAATCCAAACCTGCACTTTTTTGCCGGTAAGCGGGTGGATGCAGTAGCAGCCGGTAAACAGACCCTCTTTTTCAGATTCGCTGGAAGTACGTTCAATATCGGACTGGTTTCTTACACGGTCGCAGAAAGCTTTAATTTCTTCGGCTTTCGGGTTGTTTACGCACAGTTTTTCAACCAGCGGATGCTCAGCGGCAAGAACAACATAGGTAACACCGTAAATCGTATCCGGGCGGGTGGTGTAAACAGGAATGCGTTCGCCGATTTCCGGGAAATCGAAGCTGAATTCCAAACCTTCGCTGCGGCCAATCCAGTTGCGCTGCATGGTTTTAACGCGTTCCGGCCAGCCTTCAAGAAGGTCAAGGTCTTTTAAAAGCTCGTCTGCGTAATCGGTAATTTTAAAGAACCACTGTTCCAGGTCTTTTTTTACTACTTCGTGGTCGCAGCGCCAGCATTTACCGTCAATAACCTGTTCGTTGGCAAGTACGGTATTGCAGGTGTTGCACCAGTTAACGGCCGATTTCTTTTTAACAGCCAGGCCGCGTTTGTAGAACAGTTCAAAGAACCACTGGGTCCATTTATAATAATCGGGTTTGCAGGTAGTTACTTCGCGGTCCCAGTCGTAAGAAAGGCCGAGGCGTTTCTGCTGGCGCGTCATATTGGCAATGTTTTCCATCGTCCATTTTTTCGGCGGAATGCCGTGTTTAATAGCGGCGTTTTCCGCGGGCATGCCGAAGGAATCCCAGCCCATGGGGTGCAGCACGTTAAAACCGTTCATAGTACGGAAACGGGCTACAACGTCGCCGATAGAATAGTTGCGGACATGGCCCATATGCAGATTGCCGGAAGGATACGGGAACATTTCCAGCACATAAGATTTCGGGCGGCTGCTGTCCATCTCTGTTTTAAAAGTTTTGTGTTCTTCCCAATAAGCTTGCCATTTGGCTTCAATCTCATGGGGATTATACTTTTCCTGAATCATATTTTTCAACCTCGCAAATAAAGCTATTTATAAATAATACCCTTAAAATTATATAGCTTACAGGATTTAAAGTCAATTATAAATGCCCTGCACCTGCATTAATATCGCCAAAGTGTAAAAAATATGATACAATCAAAGAAGATTTTACATAAGAAGGAGACAGCATGAGCCTTTTTGCTATCGGTGACTTTCATTTATCGGGCGAACCGCCTGCCAAACCAATGGAGGTTTTCAGCCCGAACTGGGAAAACCATTTTGAAAAAATACGCCGTAACTGGCTGACTAAAATTACAGAAACGGATACCGTAATTATCTGTGGCGACACCTCGTGGGCCATGTCGCTGGAGGCTGCCATGCAGGATTTAAACCGCATTGCCGCCCTGCCGGGGCAGAAAATAATTCTGCGCGGCAACCACGATTACTGGTGGACTTCGCTGAAAAAAATGCAGCAGGCCACGGAAGGCAAATTTATGTTTTTACAGAACAACTTTTTTGCCTGCGGCGACGTTGCCGTCTGCGGTTCGCGCGGCTGGATTCTGCCGTCGTCGGAAGCGTTTACGGATGACGACAGGCATATTTACCTGCGCGAAGGCATAAGGCTGGAAAATTCGCTTGCCGCCGCAAAAAACGCAGGCTTTAACAAATTTGTTGCCGCCCTGCATTACCCGCCGCTGTATAAAGCAGACGAAGAAAACATATTTACGGAACTTTTTGCCAAATACGGCGTTAAACACTGCGTTTTTGGGCATATCCACGGGCAGGACGCAGGCAATATTTTTGAAGGCGAAACCCGCGGCGTAAATTATAAGCTTGTAAGCTGCGATACGCAGAACTTTATGCCGCAGCTTGTGCTGCCGTAAGAACAACCATTACTCCATAAAATTTTATTTACAACCTTATTCCGCACTCATCCGGGTGCGGATTTTTTATTGCTATTTTAAGCGGTACGCCGTTACAAAAGGCTGCAAAACTCCTTCATCACGCGAAAACGTTACTCCGTCTTCAACAATCAGCCTGCCGTCGCAAAGGGCAATGCCGTTTACGGAAGCACCGCTTTTAACGGTAATATCGTATTTTGAAAGCAGCAGCGCTTTGCCGAGCACGGCATTTTTGCCTATTTCAATCTGCCCGTCGCTGATAATAACGCAAAAATCCGGCATTTTGGTGCCGTCAGCGATAAAAATGCTCATTTTGGAAACAAGCACGCCTTCGCCTTTGATGTTTTTGGAACTTGACGCAATGCTTTTGCTGTAATTGCCGTCATCATAATACAGCGCGCCGCCAAGCCCGTATTCTTCAAACGTGCTTTTGGAAGGGAAATCCATTTCCTTAAACGCGGCAAAATTTTTCACATCAAGGCTCTGTAAAATTTCACCAAGTTCACCGGCATAAGCAATGCCTTCCGGCAAATTTTCCACGCCCTGCAAACTTTTACCCGCGGCAAGCGTATAACGTTTACCAAGTTCCGCAATTTGCTGAGGCAAAGTTATTTTAAGCTGCTGCAAAGCAAAAGTTTCGCCTTCTGCTTCTGCCTGTACGGTGTATTTTTTTATGCCGCCGGAAGTGTTTTCTTCAAATATTCCTGCTTTAAGTGTGTAATTGCCGGGCTGCAGCTTCTGCGGCGGCAAATTAATTCCGCCTTCAGGCAGGCTGCCGTTTTCAAACCCGGCTTTTGCAAGTGCCTGCACCGCAAATTGCAGCTGGCGGCGCAAAATACGCCTGCTGTTTTCTTCCGCTTCCTGGCGCACCCAGTACGCCGCCGCATGCAGGCATACCGCCGCGCACAAAATACCTGCCAGCACTGCTGTGCCTATGCCGCCGCGGCAATCCTTCAAAATTTTATTAAAAACTGCCATTTGCCAAAACATAAACTTCCGTAAACTTTTTGCTGCGTCCGCTTGTATTATCTTTAAATTCCAAAGTTACCTTAATTTTATCTGCGGCAAGCTGCTCCGCTTTTATGGACTGTAAAGTAACCTCCGCCAGTGAAAGCGGGTTTACGCCGCGCGTGGAATTATATTTAATTTCGCGTGCCAGCGCGCCGCCGCTGCGGTAAAACGTTACCTGCCTGTTGCCGTACACTTCGGTGCAAACAATTTTATCATTGCTGCCCGTTGTTATTTTTAACCTGCGGCTGTTTAAAAGCAGTTCGTGTTCAATAAAACTCTGGCTGTAACGTGCGGCCCGGTATAAAAGCAAGTCGCTTTTTAAATTTTGCCATGAAGCCGCAAAGGCAGAAAGCCCGTTATAAAAAATAACGGCGCAAATACCGGCAGCGGCAAGTGCCGCACAGGTTTCCACAAGTAAATAGCCTTTGTTATTCACCGCCGGTTACCACGCTTGCCAGTATTTTTCCGCTGCTGTTTTTAACCGTTACATAATAAAATGGCCCTGTAAGGCCGGGGCAGTAAAACTCAGTTTTTTCAACGGCAAGCCCTGCCTGCTGCAAAGCTGTTTCGTCATAAGCACCAGCGGCCGCATTAAACGCATCTGCCGCCGCGTTGCGCTGCACTATTAATTTTATGCCGCTTGTATACGCGCCAACCGCGCTTACGCAGATAATTACTGCCGCTGCCAAACACACTAAAACTTCCGCCAGCAAATAGCCTTTGCTGTCCTTCATTTAAACACAACCCTTCCGGTAACAGGCTGTACCTGCAGCCATTTGCTGATGGTTTTATCCTGACGGCATTTAATAATATAGTTATTGGCTGCCGAAGGCGCTCCTTCGCCGGAAAATTTCAGCGCGTTAAAATGCTGGTCAAAATATAACCCATTTTCAAACTTTCTTAAAACGGCAAGCTTGCCGCCGTAATAAATGCGGTAACCGCCTTTATCGGCATCCATTTCCAAACGGCTTTTGCCGCTCATATCGTAAAAAGAATACTGCTGCAAAGCTGCAATATCACCGGCAAGGCATTGGGCAGCGCGCTCTGCCTGCATTTTCAGCAGATACTTCTGCACGCCGCCGTAAGCGGGCACCAAAAAAGCAGCAGCCATTGCCGTAAGCCCTGCCGCTGCCAAAAACTCTGCCAGCCCGAAGCCCTTATTCTTCAGCGTCACTGCTGCCATCGGACGTTACCGGTTCACCGTCCGCATTTTTGCCTTTCAAAGTGTAAGTCAGCTTGTCGCCGGAAGGCTTGTACACAAGCTCCGTTCCGGTGGCATCCTCAAACTTCTTGCCTTTGGCAATGTATTCATCCACCAGGTCGCTTAAAGCGCTCGGGCAGGTACCGTTATCCATTTTATAAAGCAAAATGGCGTTATCAATTGTTGCCAAGTCGCTTTCAAGGCGGGCGTTTTTAGCGCGTCCGGCTGCGCTGTCAAGCGACGGCAAAAGCATGGCTCCCAAAACGCCTAACAAAGCCACTACCGCCAAAACTTCCAATAAAGTAAACCCGGCATTGCCGCGTAATTTTTTAAGCAAATTATAACCCCTTCCATAATCAAAATCCGGGCAGCGCGCCCGATAAGGAAAACATTGGTGCAGCCACAGCCAGAATAACCGCCGAAACAACCCCGGCCGCCACTGTTAAAAGCAGCGGCTCCAGTACAGTTTTTAAATTTTTCAGCGTATCATCAAAACGGTACTGCAAAATTTCCGCGGCACGCATTAACATTTCCGGCAGGCGTCCCGTTTCGGCCCCCACGCCGATAAATTCCGCACTTAAAGTGCCAAATAACGGTTTTGCCTTTAATGCCGCCTCTGCCGGGTTTACGCCGCGCAGCACGTCAGCGGCAAAAACTTCCGCCCTGCGGCACAGCCCGGCATCCCCCAACGCCGAACCTGCAATCTGCGCCGCCTGCGGCAGAGGTATGCCGCCGTGCAGAAGCAACGCCAGCACTTTGTTAAAGCGGATTTCCAGATACAGTTCTTTTTGCGCTTTAAAAAACGGTACTTTAAACACAAACCCAAACAGCCACCTGCGCCGCGCCGCCGCAATTACCAAAATAGCAGACAGTAATACGCACGCTGCAGGCATATTGGCGGCTAAAAATTCCTGCACGGCAAAAAGCAGCTTTAAATACGGCGGAAGCTGGGCATTCATTGAAGCATACAAATCTTTAAACAGCGGCAGAACCTGCACAATAAATAAAACTGCCGTTGCCAATGAAGCTGAAAAAAGAAAGAGCGGATACAAAGATATATTTTTAAGAAAACGCTTCATTTGCACCTGCAATTTATAATATTCTGCCAGTTCTTCCAGCATTTCGCATAAAATGCCGCCGTTTTCACCTGCTTCGGTCACCGCCGCAGGCAGTGCGCCCCATACCTCCTGCCTGTTTTTTATGCAGCCTGCAAAACTCGTGCCCATTTTTAAATCGCGCTCAATGCCAAGGCAAAGCTGCGCCGTCTTTGGCGGCAGGCGCTCTGCCAATACTCCAAGCGACTTTAAAAGCGGCAGCCCGCTGTTAAGCATCAGCGCCAGCTGGCTGAAAAACACCGTTTTTTCTTCATCAGTTAAACTGTTTTTAGTTTTGCTAAACTTAAACAGCCCCTGCTTTTTTGCCAGGGCATTTGCTGGCTTTTCCGCCTGCAAATGGGTTAAATAACCATAATTACTGCGCACAAAAGCCGCTGCCTCAAATTCGCTGGCAGCACTGTAAACACCGCTGCGGCTCACGCCGGAAGAATCTACCGCTTTCCACCTGTACTGCTGCACCGCTGCACCCCTTTCCGGGTAATTGATATTCGCCGGTACAGAAACTTTTCCCACAAATTCTGTTTTTATTTGTGAAAAATTTGTGACTTTATTTCTCCGTGCTGCTTATTATCAGCTGCAATTTTTATTTACTTTTAGCCGTACGCCGTTTTATAATAGAAACAAAAATAAACTACGGAGAACTACAATGACTCTTGAAAATAAACTCGGCATTTCCAATTCCTTACAGCTTGCAAACGAAGAAGAAAAAATTACCAAACGTAAGGCGCTGCAGCTTTTTGAAACAGGCTTTTTAAACGGCCTTGAAGCAGGTTCCTTTTCTGCGCTTGCGGCTATTCACAAATTTTTGTTTGAAGACATTTACGATTTTGCAGGGCAGATACGCACAGTAAATATTGCCAAAGGCAGCTTCCGTTTTGTACCGGCGCTGTACCTTTCGGATGCACTTGAAAGCATCAGCAAAATGCCGCAAAATACTTTTGATGAAATTATCGCCAAATATGTAGAAATGAATGTTGCCCATCCCTTCCGCGAAGGCAACGGGCGCAGCACTCGGATATGGCTGGACCATATTTTAAAAACAGAGCTGCATCTGGTGATTGACTGGAGCAAAATTGACAAAGAAGATTATTTACTCGCCATGGAACGCAGCCCCATAAAAGATACCGAAATAAAACTGCTGTTAAAATCTGCACTGACGGATAAAATTAATGACCGCGACGTTTATATGAAAGGTATCGACGCCAGCTATAACTACGAAGGTTATAATACTTATAAAACAGAAAGCTTAAATAAATAAGCAAAATCTCCGGAAAGCAATATGCCAAACCGGAGATTTTATTTTTATTATCCTGTTTTAACTAATTTTGTAGCCAGGGCAGCTTTTTACACTAAACCCATCCATTTCCAGTATGTCGCGCCTAAAAGCATTATCAGCGCAAAGGCTATAAGCGTAAGCGGTATGCCGGATTTTACAAAGTCATTAACTTCAAAAGTATCGGTGCCGTAAGCAATCATGTTCTGCGGTGCATTTACAGGCAGTATAAAGCCGAAGCTTACAATGTACTGCAAAATCATCGTCATGCCTACTACGTTAACGCCCGGCGTTTTAAGCTGCTGCAGTACGGAAATTATTATCGGTATAATGGCCGATGCAAGACCGGTGGCACTGGCAAAGCCCATGTGGATAACGATAAGAAAAACGGTCATTATAGCCAGCACCATTAAAGTGGTAGAACTTTCCAGCGCGAAGATGGAAACTATCTGGTTGGCAAGCCAGGTTGCCGCTTTTGTGGAAAGCAGCGCGCTGCCGAGCGAAATGCCCACGCCAAACAGCACAACCGTGCCCCAGTTAATTTTATTTACGGTTTCGTTCCAGTGCATTACGCCGATTTTAGGCAGCATTAAAAGTGTTATCGCCACCATGGTACTGGTAGAAGTATCTATGCTGTGCAAAACTTTTTCGGTAGTCCAGAAGAACAGCAGGCACAGCGAAATTACCAAAAGCTTTAATTCGTCAGCGCTTATTTTGCCCATTTCTTTCAGCAGGCGTGTTACCGTAGCCTGTCCGCCGGCAATTTCATCAATTTCAGGCGGCATAATATGCAGCATCAATTTATAAAGCGCTGCCGACATCAGCACGGCAAACGGTGCAGCGGCAATAAACCAGTCCAGCCACGAAATATCAACGCCAAGCGTCTGGCTGATGAAGTTTACCGCAACCATGTTCTGCGCCGCCGCAGTTTTTATGCCAACATTCCATACGCTGTCAACCTGCGCCACGGTAATCATCAGCATGCCTGCAAAACGGCTTTTCAGCGGTACGCCGAAGGCTTTAATCATGCCCATAACAATGGGGACAAGGCAGGCAACGCGCGCCGTTGTGCTCGGCACAAAAAAGCTTAAAATAAAGCCGCATAAAATAACGCCCAGCAAAACGCGGTTTGCTTTTGCCCCTACTTTGGAAAGTATCATCAGGGCAATACGTTTATCAAGCCCGGTTTTGGTCATGGCTGCCGCCAGAAACATAGCCGCCGCCACAAGGCAGAAGGCCGTTGACGAAAATCCTTTCAGCGCCATGCCGAGCCCGGCACTTGTGCCGTACAGCTTACCTGTTGCCTCGTTAGGCGCAAACCCAACCAAAAGGGCAATTAAAACCATTATCACACCCGCGCTTACAGGGTACGAAATAGCCGTTGTTGCCCAGACAATTACAGAAAACACCATAACCCCAATCATCCTGTGCCCTGCTACCGACAGGCCTTCCGGCGTGGGAAGAAGCACAATAACAGCCAGAACAGCAAGCGCAATATAAAACCCAAAGCGTTTCATAAAACCCGGCTCAGCCTGTTTTAAAGCAGTTTCCTTTCTCATAAAAACACATCCCCTCAAACAAAAATTAAAATAAAAAAGAGGCCTGCGTATTAAAACGCAAGCCTCATTGCTTAAACAAATTATAGCACTTTCACGCCAGAAGAACAATAGTTTTTATTGTAAGGATTATTACATTCCTTTGTTATATTTAAAGCTGTCCAGCGTGGTATGAATTTTTTTGGCAAGGCTGTCGGGCAGACCTTCAATATTAACGTTCAGGAAGCCGCGCACAATGGTTGCCGTAGCATCGTCCTCGCTCATGCCGCGCGCCATAAGGTACTCAATTTCTTCGGGGTTAATGCGGCCAACGGCAGCTTCATGGCTCATTTCGGCATTGCCTGTCTGTGCGTCAAGCTCCGGAATTGCCAGAATATAACCTTTATTGCTCAGCATCAGGCCGTCGCATTCCAGATGAGCGCGCACGCCTTCAACTTTGCCAATCATGCAGCCGCGGTTAATAACTTCGCCGCCGGTAGAAATGGTGCGGGTAATTGATTCGGCGCGGCAGCCGTCCGCGTTAAGCACAACCCTGCCGCCGATATCAAGGTGCGAACCTTCCGGCGCAACCAGAATGGAGTTCAGGCGTGCAACGGCGTTTTTGCCGTTTAAGTTAACGGTCGGGTACATCTGCACATCCTTTGCTTTTTCAATTAAAACATAGTTGGAGATATACTGGCCGCCTTCTTCCACCATGGCAACAGTACGCGGGCGCACCACAACATTTTCGCCCCAGCTGTGAATCATGGTAAAGCTCAGCTTGGCGTTTTTGCCGATATACATTTCGCTGATGCCGATATGCATGCCGTTTTCAACTTCATGTGCCGAAGTACAGCCGGAAATAATGCTCAGCTCAGCGCCGTCATCAACAATAATAACATTGTGTACATGCTGCAACTGCTGGTCGTGGCTGATGCACATGCAGGCCTGCAGCGGCGTGGTAATTTTTTCGCCCGCCTTTACGCGGATAAAATAACCCTGCTCTTTTTCAAGGGCGGTTCTTGCAGTATATTTATCGGTATCGGGCTGCACAGCCTTCCACCAGTATTTTTCCACCAGCTCCGGATATTTTTCGGCAGCTTTGCCGGTACTCATCAGTTCCAGCGGAGTTTGTTTTTTTACTTTAATTTCCACAGCATTGTTATCGAGCTGCACAAACGAAGCGCTGCGGCTTTCTTCTTCCGCCGCGCCGGTTTCAATGCCAACGTATTCCAGGCGCCCGCGCGTTGCTTCCGAAAGGTCATCCACGCTTTTAAGGCTGCCCTTATCGCTGTCGCTGTAAGAGTTTAAATCTATGTCATTGCCGTAAGCGGCTTTTTTTTCAAGTGCAGCAGTAAGTTTTTTATTATCCATTATTTTTTCACCTCGCATTTGCCGCGTTTAACACAGGTTTCATAACCTGCCTGCCCAATGCAGTTCAGTACGTCCAGCGGGTCACCGCAGGCACAGGTCATTTTTCCTTCATAAAGAATATGCGCATGGCTGGCTGGCACATATTTTAAAATATGGCCGGAATGGGTAATAATCAGCCCGCTGCGTTTGCTTTCCAGCGGATTATAGTTTTCCCAGCCCTGGTTTTTAATGCAGCACAGCTTATCACAGCCAGCGCCGCCGCACGGTTCGGTATGCAGAATATAGTTTACGGCTTTGCCGACGAGGGCAATGTTTTCCAGGTCAACGCCGCTTTCCGGTTCATCCAGCAAAAGCAGGTCGGGGTTCTGCGCCATCAGCTGCAAAAGCTCGCAGCGTTTTAACTCGCCGCCGCTGAAGCCGTCGTTAACGCTGCGGTCGAGGAAATTATCCAGCCCCATCCATTTAGCCATTGTTTCGGCTTCTTCACTGGTTGCGCCGCAAATTTCCACCATTTTGCGCAGCGAAAGCCCGCGTATCGTCGGCGGGCGCTGAATCATTACGCCAACGCCGAGCCTTGCCCTTTCGTCACAGCTCATATCTGTAATGTCCTGCCCTTTAAAATAAATTTTGCCTTCTAAAATTTCGTAACGGTTAAAGCCCATAACCGCACCTATAAGGGTTGATTTGCCGGTGCCGTTAGGCCCGAACAGCACATGGACTTCGCCGGGTTTAATATGCAGATTAATATCGTTAAGTATTTTACGCCCGCGTACAGCCACGGACAAATGCTCTATTTTTAACACTTAATTTACCTTCTTTCTTCAGGATTTGCTTTGATTGCGTTATCATTATAACACAGCTTCCAAATTAATTCCATACTTTTTTTGTAGGAATTTCTCCATAGCCATTTATTTATACATGTGCTACAATAATAACAACGCTTTTATTATAAGCAGGAGGTAACTATGCATCAATATCTTTTTTACATCGGCGATTTCCCAATCCGTATGTACGGGCTGGTTTTATGTATGAGCATTTTTCTGGCAACGGGCGTGGCCTATTTTTTAGCCAAGCAGGACGGACGCTGGCACCAGCACGTTCTTGATATCGGCATTTACGGCGGCTTTGCCGGGCTTATCGGCGCGCGCCTGTGGGATGTGTTTTTTTTCGACTGGGATTACTACCAGCACCACCTGCTGGAAATTCCCTTTGTATGGCAGGGCGGCATGGCAGTGCAGGGCGGCATTATTGCAGGCGTGCTTACCGGCATTTGGTACTGCAAGCGCCATAATATCGACTGGGTTGCCTTTGCCGATATCGTTACGCCCTCCATTCTTATAGGGCAGGCTGTTGGGCGCATGGCAAACCTGCTGAACGGCGATGCCTTCGGCACCCCTACCGGCGGCAACTTCGGCATTTTGTACCCCGTTGGCACGCTGGCACACAAAACCTACGGCAGCCAGCCGCTGTGGCCTGCGGAAGTTTGGGAAGGCCAGCTGGACGTTGTAATTTTTGCTCTTTTATTAATCTTCCGCGCCTGCGGCCACGCCAGAGGGCAGGTTATGTGCCTGTATGTTATGCTGTATTCAGCCGTGCGCTTTGGGCTGGAAATGCTGCGCGGCGACTACGTGGAACCGTTCCTGTTCGGCTTAAAATCGGCGCAGGCAACAAGCTTGATATTCTTTTTAATTGCGCTTGCCGCCTTTATTTACTGCGGCGTGAAGGATAAAAAGCAAACAGCCGCTTCCAAAACTGCATCAAAAAAATAATAAAAAATATTAAACTTATTATAAATGACGAATGATTAAAAATTTTTATATGTTCACAAACTGTTCAAATTCTTGCCCTTTTTATGTCAAATATATTTTGTATAATAAAGCCATAGCAAGTGAGAACTTGCTAAACCCTTCCCATCAAATTCATCATAAACAGCTTTCCTAGAGAGCGGCGCTTGCACTAATCCCCTGCAAGCGCTGTTTCTCTTTGCGTTAAAATGCCGCCGGAGCGCGGCTTTTTTTATTATGCCGCAGCATTTTACCACAGCCGTTTAAAAATGCCGGTACGCAAAAACCTCCGCAGAAAATTTTTGCGGAGGTTTTCTTTTGCCGTTATTCAATTATCTGCCCAAGCGGCTTTTAAAATCGTTGTAGTTAAATTTTTTAATCAGCTTAAGCTGCCCTGATGCCGTATATGAATAAATGGCAGGCAGCGGCATGCCGTTAAAAGTATTGTTTTTGCAGGTAGTGTAAATTGCCATATCGCCAAACAAAAGCATATCGCCTTCGCCAAGCGGCGCGTCAAAGCTGTAATCGCCGATAACATCTCCCGCAAGGCAGGTTTGGCTGCCCAAACGGCAGGTATAACTTTTTTCTGCGGCGTCGCCTGCGCCGTACAGCGGCGGACGGTAGGGCATTTCTAAAACATCGGGCATGTGGCAGGCAGCACTGGTATCAAGTATCGCGATATTGGTGCTGCCGTTTTTGATTATATCCAGCACGCGCGTTGCCAAGTAACCGGCGTTTAAAGCGCAGGCTTCGCCAGGTTCCAAGTACACGGTTACGCCCCATTTTTGCTGCGCATAATTAATGCATCGTTCCAGCAGGCTGATGTTATAACCGGGGCGGGTAATATGGTGCCCGCCGCCAAAATTAAGCCACTGCATTTTGGGCAGCACATCGCCGAAACGCTGTTCAACGGCTTGTAAAGTTATTTCCAAGTCACCGGCATCCTGCTCGCACAGCGTGTGGAAATGCAAGCCATCCAGCATCGCCGCAAGCTCCAGCGTCATTTGTTCATCCCACTGCGCGCGGGTGGTACCCATGCGGCTGCTGGGAGCGCAGGGGTCGTAAATGGCGTGCCCTTCCTGCGTGGAACATTCCGGGTTAATGCGCAGGCCCACGCTTTTGCCCGCCTGTTTGGCAGCGGCGCCGTATTTTGCCAGCTGGCGCGGAGAATTAAACACTATATGCCCCGCGTATTTTAGCAATTCGGCAAACTCGTCCTCACGGTAAGCGGCGCAAAAAACGTGTACTTCCTTGCCGGGCATTTCTTCCGCGCCAAGGCGTGCCTCGTACAAACCACTGGCTTCCGTACCGGCAAGGTAAGACGCAAGCACCGGGTATAAATCGTAGTTGCTGAACGCCTTCTGCGCCAGCAAAATTTTACAGCCCGTACGCTCTGCCACGCCCGCCAAAATTTCCCCGTTGTGCTTCAGCATCACTTCGTCCAAAATATAACAGGGCGTGGGCAGGCTGCCAAAAACTTCCTGCGGCAGCTTACCGCGCAGCCCGGCAAACTGCGGGCGGCTGTCTTTAGTTAAAACGCCCATCAGTCTACCAGCACCGGGGCATAGCTTTCGCTTCTGGGCAGGCCGTATTTATCCAGCGCGTCCAGGAACGGGTCCGGGTCAAACTCTTCCACGGTGTACACGCCGGGTTTGTTCCATTTGCCGGTCAGCAGCATCATTGCGCCGCACATAGCAGGTACGCCGGTGGTGTAGCTTACTGCCTGGCTGCCGACTTCTTTGTAGCATTCTTCGTGGTCGCACACGTTGTAAATATAGTAGGTTTTATCTTTGCCGTCTTTTTTGCCGGTAAAAATGCAGCCGATATTGGTTTTGCCCTTAGTACGCGGGCCAAGGCTTGCCGGGTCGGGCAGCAGGGCTTTCAAAAATTTAATCGGCACAATTTCGTGCCCTTCAAACATTACCGGCGTGGTAGAAAGCATGCCTACGTTTTCCAGGCAGCGCATATGGTCAAGGTAGCTCTGCCCAAAGGTCATAAAGAAGCGGATGCGTTTTACTTCGGGAATGTTCAGCGCCAGGCTTTCAATTTCTTCGTGGTGCAGAAGGTACATATCCTTATGCCCAACCTGGTCAAAATCATATTCGCGCTTAATGCTCATAGCAGGAATTTCTACCCATTTGCCATTTTCCCAATAGCTGCCGGGGGCAGATACTTCGCGCAGGTTAACCTCGGGGTTGAAGTTGGTGGCGAAGGCATAACCGTGGTCGCCGCCGTTGCAGTCCAAAATATCAATAGTATCGATGGTGTCGAACTCGTGTTTTTTGGCATAAGCGCAGTAAGCCTGCGTTACGCCCGGGTCAAAGCCGCAGCCCAACAGCGCGGTAAGGCCCGCTTCTTCAAATTTTTTGCGGTATGCCCATTGCCAGCTGTAATCAAAATAGGCGCTGAAGCCTGCTTCTTTGCAGCGTTTTTCGTAAACGGCGCGCCATTCGGGGTCGTCGGTGTTTTCCGGTTCGTAGTTGGCGGTATCCATATAATTTACGCCGCAGGCCAGGCATGCATCCATAACCGTTAAATCCTGGTACGGCAAGGCAATGTTCATTACAAGGTCGGGTTTGTATTCATTAATCAGCGCTTTCAGCTGTTCAACATCGTCAGCATCCACCTGCGCTGTGGTAATTTTGGTGGCGGTTTTGCCTTGCAGTTCTGCCGCGAGCTTATCGCATTTGGCTTTGGTACGGCTGGCAATGCACAGCTCCGTAAAAATTTCGCTCACCTGGCAGCATTTGTGGATGGCAACGGTAGCAACGCCGCCGCAACCGATAACAAGAACTTTACTCATTTTACAACTCTCCTTTAAATTTTATTTATGCAATGCTAAAAGCAATTCCCTCAAAACTTTGCAGGCCGTAGCGGTCGATACGCCGCTGGCGTCCAGCATCGGTGCCAGCTCGTTTACGTCCGCGCCGATTACGTTGGCCGTACACACGCAGCGCAGTGCAGCCAACAGCTGTACAAAACTTACGCCGCCAGCTTCCGGCGTGCCGGTGCCCGCAAAAACGGCAGGGTCAAGGCAATCCAAATCTATCGTAAAATACACTGGCGTGCCGTCAGCCTTAAGCTGCGCCACGGTTTCTTCCAGCCCGTCAAAAGTAAATTTCTGCATTTGGGTATGTTCTTTGGCAAAGGCAAATTCTTCGCGTTCGCCGCTGCGGATGCAGAACTGATGGATGCGCCCATCGCCCACAAGCTCGTGGCAGCGGCGGATAACACAGGCATGGCTTAATTTTGCGCCGAGGTAATCGTCGCGCAAATCGGCATGCGCATCAAAATGGATGATATGCAGGTTAGGATATTTTTTTACGGCGGCACGCACAGCGCCCAGCGTTACAAGGTGCTCGCCGCCCAACAGCAGCGGCAGCTTTCCGTCCGCCAAAATCTCTGCCGCGCGCGCTTCAATATCCGCCAAAGCGGCTTCCGAACTGCCGAAGCACAGCTCCATATCGCCGCTGTCAAACACGGCGCAGTCCGTTAAATCGGCATCCTGGTAAGGGCTGTAAGTTTCCAGCCCAAAGCTTTCGTGCCGCATCGCCGCCGGGCCAAAGCGCGCCCCGGGGCGGAAGCTGGTGGTAGAATCGAAAGGTGCGCCGTACAGCACTATTTTCGCAGCGGCATAATCGCTGTCACAGCCGATAAAATTTTCCACATTAGGCTTCATGGCTCAGTCCTCCACTTCTTTCAGCATTTCTTCCAAAAATGCGGGCAGGCAAAACGCCCCTTTATGCAGCCGCGTAGTGTAGTAACGGGTGTGCATATTCAAAGCGTTCCACGCCTCGCTGTCCAAATCGTCCATGGGGTGGTATTTTTTGCTGGCAAAGCCAAACAGCCAGTAACCGGCGGCATAAGTAGGGATATGCGCCTGGTACACCTTGCTGATGGGGAAGGTGCTGGCAATGCGTTTATGGCTGCGCTGCATAGCCGCAGCGTCCTCCGCATAAAACGGACTGCCCTGCTGGTTCACCATAATGCCGTCCTCGCGCAGCGCGTTAAAGCAACTGCCGTAAAACTCACGCGTAAACAGCCCTTCCGAAGGCCCGAACGGGTCGGTGGAATCCACAATAATCAAATCGTATTCTTTCTCGCAGCGGCGGATAAATTTCAGCGCGTTGCCGAAATAAATATGCACGCGGCGGTCATCCATGCGGCAGGCATTGCTGGGCAGATAGGTACGGCAGGCTTCCACCACCTGCGGGTCCATCTCCACCAAGTCAATGCGGCGCACACGGTCGTAGCGCGTCAGCTCGCGCACAACGCCGCCGTCGCCCGCGCCGATAACCAAAATATCTTTAATGCCCTGATGCACCGCCATCGGCACATGGGTAATCATCTCATCGTAAATAAATTCATCCCTTTCAGTCAGCATCACGTTGCCGTCAAGGGTCAGCACGCGCCCAAACTCCGGCGTTTCAAAAATGTCTATGCGCTGGTAATCGCTCTGTTTGGAATATAAATGCCTGTTAACCCTAATACTATGCTTTACGTCCGGGGTATGAAACTCACTGAACCACATTTCCATTTTTTGCCGCCTCCTTTATTCCAGCACGTTAATCCGTGTTAAATCCGGGTCTTCCGAACCCGTCATGCTGCAGCCTTTTTCCTTGGCATAGCCGATATGTTCCAAAATTTCGCCGGTAATGCGCTCGCCCGGCGCCAAAATAGGTATACCCGGCGGATAGCACATTACAAATTCGCTGCACACGCGCCCTTCGCTTTCTGCCAGCGGCACGCTGATTTTCGGCGCGTAAAACGCTTCCTGCGGGCTGGTAACAACCTCCGGCTCAATGTATTCCTGCGTCAGCATGCCGGTGCCGTCCTTTTGGTAGCGGCGGCGTATCTCCGCCAGCGCGCTCACCAGGCGTTCCAGCTCCTGCGGCCTGTCACCCATGGAAAGATAAGCCAAAATGTTGCCGATGTCGCCGAACTCAATTTGTATGTCATACTCGTCGCGCAGAATGTCATACACTTCAATGCCCGCCAGCCCAATATCCAGCGTATGCACGCTCAGCTTGGTGGTGTCAAAATCAAATACGGAATTGCCGTTCATCAGCTCGCGCCCAAAAGCATAATAGCCGCCCACGGCGTTAATCTCGCGGCGGGCGTATTCCGCCATATCCGCCACCTGGTGAAACACCTTGCGTCCGCGCAAAGCTAAGTTGCGGCGGCTGATGTCAAGGCTGGACATTAAAAGGTAGCTGCCCGAAGTGGTCTGTGTAAGGTTAATAATCTGCCGTACATAACCGGCGTGAATGTTCGGCCCCGTCAGCAGCAGGCTGGACTGCGTAAGGCTGCCGCCGCTTTTGTGCATGGATACCGACGCCATATCCGCACCGGCTTCCATGGCCGATACCGGCAGGCCGCTGCCGAAATAAAAATGCGTGCCGTGCGCTTCATCCACCAAACACAGCATACCGGCGTCGTGCGCCATTTTTACAATAGCGCGCAAATCGCTGCAAATGCCGTAATAAGTTGGGTTGTTCACCAAAACCGCAACGGCTTTGGGGTGTTCGGCAATCGCTTTGGCTACCTGTTCGCGCTTCATGCCGAGCGATATGCCCAAGCGCTGGTCTACCTCCGGGTTAACGTACACCGGCACCGCGCCGCACAGCACCAGCGCGTTAATAACGCTTTTATGCACGTTGCGCGGCAAAATAATTTCATCCCCGCGTTTGCAGGAAGAGAGCACCATGCTCTGCACCGAGCTTGTAGTGCCGCCTACCATTAAAAAGGCGTGCGCTGCGCCAAAAGCGTCCGCCGCCAGCGCCTCCGCCTCGCGGATAACAGAAACCGGATGGCACAGGTTATCCAGCGGCTTCATGCTGTTCACGTCCACGCCCACGCAGGCCTGCCCCAAAAACGCCGTCAGCTCCGGGTTGCCGCGCCCGCGCTTATGCCCCGGCACATCAAAGGGCACCACCCTCATCCGGCGAAAGTTATCCAGCGCTTCGTAAATCGGCGCGCGGCTCTGGTCTAAACCGGTACGTTTATTCCTCAATCTTTTCACCCTCCCGGCGGTTACGCAAAACAAAAAACGCAAGCCGTGCTAATGCACAACTTGCGTTCTCAGCCAAAATTCAAGCCCTTCTGCCAACAAGTATAAAGGCAAAAAAGGCGTATATGCTTTCGGATTAAGTCAGAGTCTATATAGCAATTATACTTTTACTACTCGTATTGACCGTTTCACAAGTTTGCGCACTGGCGCATTTCAGTTATGGATAACCAACTTATAAAATTCGAGCTTTTAACTCAATCAATAGGACTGCCCAAAGCAGTCAATCGGCAGTGGACCCGGCTGTCCGTATGGCCTTAACTCTTAAAGAGTGGTCCGTAATAATCGCTTTGAAAAGACTCTTTTAACTTTCCTTTCAAATTGTAAGAATTGTAGCATATTAATATTAACTTGTCAATTAAAACAAGAAAATTATTGCCTGTAATTGCTAAGCTACCTGTATCTCTGCACGGGCGTTAAAACTTCTGCGTGCAGCCCGTCATCATCTTTAAGCATAACGGTAACGGCCCAAATGCCGCGCCCCTTGCCGTCCTTCATGCGCCCTGCCTGCAAATAAGGCCCGTCCTTAAACTGCAAAACGCCTTCCAGCTCCAAAAGCAGCGCAAAATCAAGGCGCTTCCACGCCGTCAAATAACGCTCGTCAAAAAAAACACTTGCCATAATAAGCTCGTCCATGCACCAGCATTCCAGCCTGTACGGCCTGCCGCCGCAAAACGTGCCCTTAACAAAGCCTATGTCGCGCACGCCTTCGTCATTGGGCTTATGCGCCGATACAATATAATTACTGCGGTCCGGTTCAATAAATTCCATTTTTCACTCTCCGTTATTTATATTGGCTGATGATTTTTTTGCAGTATTTTTTAAATTCTTTGCGGCGTTCCGAAGGCTCGCTTAATTTTACGCCGCCCCATTTAATAAGCTGCGCATAAAAATCTTCGTTAACTATGGTTTTTGCTTTTATAACAACACCGCTGCTTTTTACTTTTACAATTTTAGCACTTGCGCCCAGGTAGGCCAGCACAGCGTCCTGCAAGTCCGCAGCGCATTTCAGCTCAATAGTTTCGGCGGCGCTGGCGTCTTTAGCGGCAGCTGCTTTTTCCGCTTCCGGTGCGGATTTTTCTTCCGCCTCGTCAGTTTCCGGCTGCGCAGTTTCTTTTACGTTTTCTGACTGCGCTGCTTCGGGTGCGGTTTCTGGCAGAACTTCAGCCGGTGCTTCCTGCGCTTCTGCGCCGGGGGCGTTATCCTGCTGCGGCATAACGGCGGCAGCAAGTTCGTTTTTAACGCTTTCTGCGTCATATTTACTCAGCAAGCCGCACAAACTTTCAATAATTGCTTCGGCATCTTCCACGCCCACGGCTTTTAATGCCAAACCGGTTTTAACAACCTCCTGCGCCTGTAATACGCGGCCGGTTAATTTATAACTGTTGGCACGCCCGCGCACGGTTTCAATTTGCAGGCCGAATGCGCGCAGCACCTCAATATCGTCATAAAGGCTTTTGCGCTCTGCGGCAATGCCTGCTTCTGCCAGCCTGTCAACAAGCCCGGCAATGGTAATGCCGTGCTGTGCATCCGTTTCTTCCGTTAAAAATTTTTGTAAATATAATAATTTTGCTTTCTGGTTACTTTGTTTGGCCATTTCAAACACCTGCCAATGCAATATAATATAATGTACTTATTTATTTAGGCAAAAATTTGCTATTACCTGCCTGGCGGCGAAAATTTTACGTTTGCATATGCAAGTAAATTTATTTATCAACTACCATTAAAAACATTTTGCTTCTGTATAAATAAAACGGCCCATCCGCAAATGGATGAGCACGTTTTTTATTTACTTTATTACGCCGCTTTTTTGCCTGGCTTGATAACAGCCACCAGCGCATAAGCGATAATGCACACCAGCCACTCCATGTAAATGATGTTGGGCAGAATGCGCACTGCTGGGAAGAACTGCCACAAAATAAGCATTACAAAACCGGCAAGCAGTGTCCAAAAGCCTGCTTCTTTGCAGCTATGCTGCGGGAAAAACAGCGCCACGATAACAATTACCGTAAACGCCGCCGTCAGGCTCAGGCCTATCATAATGGTGCCCAAAATGCTCGATACCGTCATGGCAAGGCCGAGTGTCATCAAACCGGTAAGCATTACGCACAGGCGCGTCATTAAAATTTGCCTGCTGCCGTCTGCCGCAGGGTTAATGAAGCGTTTGTAAATATCGTTGCTGAACAGCGTACCGGCAGATAAAAGCAGGTTGCACGCGGTGGAAACATCGGCTGCCCACAGCGCCGCAAGGGTAATGCCTGCCAGAAGCGGCTGCAAGCTTACAATAACTTCAGGCAGAGCAAGCGCAGCCTGAGCGTCCGGGTACATTGCCTTGGCGCAAATGCCGAGGAAAGCCGCCAAAACGCCTACCGGCAGCATAATAATGCCGCCCCACACAAAGCCTTTTTTAGCCGTTTCTGCGTCTTTAGCGCCGAGCGAAATCTGCAAAATGCTCTGCAGGGAAAGGTTTACGGTAATTAAGGTTACTACCCAGCTGGTAATGGTTACCATGCCAACGCCTTCCGTAAAGCTGAACCATGGCACACCGGCAGGCAGCGACGCAGCCAGCCCTTCCATTCCGCCAACGCGGTAAAACTGCACTACCGTTGCAATTAAAATGCCAACGTAAATTAATACAATGTTCATAACATTGGAAAGAGAAGCAGACCACATGCCACCGATGAAAGTAATGCCAATGAATACTATGGCACTTACTATCATGCCGCTTTTAAAGTCGAATACATCCGGCATAATGGCGTGCAAAATGCTGCCGCCCGCAATGTATTGCAGCGAAATAATAACCAGCTGAATGACAATCTGGCAGAATACGCCCAGCACAACGGCTTTCATGTCGTGGTGGCGTTCAATAAGTTCCGAAATGGTGGTAATGTTCTGTTCGCGGTATTTTTTTGCCATAAACATGCCCATTACAATGGCGCCAAGCGCCCAGGCAATAGTGTACCACCCGGCAGAAAGGCCAACGCGGAAGGCGTGTTCCGAAACGCCAATGGTTGAAGCGCCGCCAACGGCAAGGCCGATAATGGTTACGGCAATCAGCGGCGTGTTGAGTTTGCGCCCGGCAAGGGCATAGTTTTCCGCTTCGCCTTCGCTGCGTTTTTTAGCATACCAGCTGATTGCAAAAAGAGCCGCAATATACAATATTAATATTGCTAATGAAACTGACATTTAAAATCCTCCCCTTATTACAGCTTTCAAAATAATTGTAACATTTTAATTTTATGCAAAGTATGCACTAAAGTCAATAGAATATGCAGCAGGCTGTGTTAATTTATGCATAAAAATACCTGCCGCCTTTTACAAACAGTAAAATAATGTACACAAAACAGCCGGGCTGCCGCCGCTAAAAAAATTTTTAAAAATTTTTAAATTTATGCTTGACAGTTCCGCCAATAACCAGTATAATATCATTTGTCAGCAGCGAGAGCGATGACAAATGTGACTCCGTAGCTCAGTTGGATAGAGCGTTTGACTACGAATCAAAAGGTCGCAGGTTCGAATCCTGCCGGGGCCACCAATTAAAAATCAGCACCGCAGAATATGCGGTGTTTTTTTATGCTTTACAGCAGAACAATATAAAAGCCAAGAACAGTATATGCTGCAAGGCGACAGACAAAAACTGCGGCGGCTAAAATCAAAACGCCTATGTACGAGAGTCCGGTGCCACGCCCGGACGGAATCGATGCAGCCGCAGCATTTTTGCAGAGCCGCATCAGTATATACCGTTCTTGGCGGTTAACAACATAACTTTACAAAATAAAATCTTATTATAAAAGGACGGCAGCTTACGCTTACCGTCCTTTTATCGTTACACAATATTAACATTTACTGTTTTTCGTAACTTGTTAAATTGCCGTTCAAATCAAAATCAGCATTGTATTTTTCGCGCGTTCCTTCAACGCCCCAGCTTGCATACATGCCGTCCCTGCCTAAAATATAAACAAGAAGGTTGTTTACTTTACCGCCTTCAACGTCCTTGGCTTTGGCTTCCAGTTGTTTATACATATCAGGAACTTTGGAAAAATCTATTTTGCTCATAGGCGTTACGTTATCTTCCATACGTCCGTCACCGGTAAGCTGCACAGGGTTAGGCCCCTGCCATTTTCCGCCGGAGTATTTATAATTATCAACATCTTCCGTGCCGGGCTTAACAATATAAATATCAACCGTATTGCCAACAGTTTTTTCGTCCGAATGCATTAAAGCAATATCCTGAAATACCAGCAGGTCATGCCCTTTAAAGCCGTCTTTGTTTTTCAGCTCGTCCATAATGCGCACAAGTTCGCCCTGCTCGGTAAACATATTTTTGCTGCTGCTGCCTCCTCCACAGCCAACAATTGCAAACATTACCAGAGCCATTGCCAGCATTAATAATTTCTTCATAAAACCGCCTCCTTAAATATATGTTATCTACTTTTAATTATAAGGCAAACTCAAAAAAACAATTATCAATTATTTCGTTCCTGCAAATAAAAAATCCCGGCGCTGAACCGGGATTTTGCTTTTATTTACTTATAAAACGCCTGCAATCAGCCCATAAGGCTGCCGCCGGTGTACCAGTCGTAAATGCCAATAAGGCCGAATAAAATGAAAATCGTAGCCGCTACCCATTTAACGGTGCGCTCCGGAATACGTTTGCCAAGCACGTTGCCAACGATAACGCCGATGCCGTCGGCAATCATCATGCCGGTAGTAGTGCCCAGCCAAACCGGTATCAGGCTTTGGAACTGCGCCGCCAGCGCAACAGTTGCCAGCTGCGTTTTATCGCCCATTTCCGCAATGAAAAAGGCAACCGCAACAGTCCAGAACGGACTCATGCCGCGTTCTTTGTCTTCGCCTTCAAGTTTATCGCCGCGGATGGTCCACAAACCGAAAATAATAAACGAAACGGAAGCGGCCAGCTGAATTGTGCTCATCGGTACAAACTCGGTTAAGTATGAGCCTACCGCTACCGCAAAAAGATGGTTAAAAACAGTTGCCGCAAAAACGCCTGCCATAACTGTTTTCCAGTTATACTTTGTGGCAAACGCCATTGCCAGAAGCTGGGTTTTGTCGCCCATTTCCGCCAATACTACAAAAATACATGCTGTCATAAACGCTGTCATGAAAAATACCCTCCTAAATTTCATATACATTATAAATCATCAGCGCTATGGCGTATCTGCCTGTATACCACATCCCTCATAAAAATATATCTATAAAAATAAAAGGCTATGTCACAACAAACAGTTGATAAATAGCCATTTTTATAGGGGAGTATCA
>ENA-ORUB01000294-ORUB01000294.1-human-gut-metagenome-genome-assembly--contig:-NODE-294-length-65218-cov-16.438899_pt1 | contig 65218 bp, 49 predicted proteins | sample MGYA00241918_ERZ509200 | MGnify/ENA primary metagenome ERZ509200 (study PRJEB26280, sample SAMEA2338853) | human gut metagenome | biome: human gut; feature: human-associated habitat; material: faeces... | reverse complement strand
GTGCGAGAGTGAATTCCATCACCCCATTGGGCGGTGGAATTTAGAAATTCATTTTAGGAATAGGAGATAGATAAAAATATGCTGTCATTTTTTTGTAAAATTTGTTACAATATACATGGGGTTACAAAGGTTTCTTATGCCACTCATTGCAGAAGGGACTCTGGAGTTTTCAACTTTTCTTGATAAGGGCAGTATAATGTTCTATAGATGGACAATCAATGGATTCCGTAATGGACAAGATAAGAAATCATAAACATATTATAGATAGCAAATTGATGAGTATAAAGTATTAAGAGGACATTACAAATGAAATGGTTACACTTATCAGATTTACATATTGTGATGAATGCAAATTGGACGGTTTTTGAAAGAGACCTATATAAATTGTGTAAAGACAAAGGCTCAATTGATTTAGTAATTGTAACTGGGGATTTTCATAATTTTACAGAGGCTGATGATTTTTCTAAGGCTAAGAATTTTTTGGGAAAATTGATGAAAGAGCTTAATCTTAATATAAAAGAAGATTTATTTTTGATTCCGGGAAATCATGATGGTTCGTGTCCTATATGTGATCATAAAGATGGGAATATTGCTGTGTTAAAAGAAAATCCTATGGATTTGAATAAAAAAGAATGGGATGAATTGTTAGGACAATTTAAATCATTTGAGCAGTTTGTTAAAGAATTGATACCGGGATATCCATGCGTATATCCGGCAATGGTTCATTCTCGTATATGGAAAAATAAAATACGGTTTATTCAATGCAATTCTGCAGTTGTATCTAACAGTAAAGAAAAGAAAAGACAATTAATTGATATAAATACATTTGCACAAATCGCTATGGAAAGTGAATTGCCTACAATTGTATTAGCACATAATAATTTTGAGGATATACATGAGGAGCAGCAAAAACAAATACAAGGCATTATTAGAACCAGTAAAATTAAAGCATATTTTTGCGGGGATCGACATATACAGCAAGTTAAAATGATAAGTAGTAGCCCGTTACAGAATTGTCAAATACCATGTGTTGGTAGTTTTAAGGGAGCACCGGATTCAACAGATACATATTCCTCTTATGGTGTAATAATTGGAAACTGGATTACTGAAAAGGCAAAATTAGAAGGCTGGATTTGGAGGGTTGAAAAAGGATTTAGACCAGATGATGAAATTTCCGGTCAAACAATAGATATGGGAATGCCATATGATAGTAACAAAGAAAAAAGGGCAGGGGATTCAGAATTAACGGTTCAAGGTAAGTGTGAAGACAAAGAAAAGCATAAGTGTCAAGATTGTATTGGTGATAATGGTGTAGCTGAAAAGAGGTTGTTTAGGAAGCTGATTTTTAATTTATCTGACGTTCAGCGCGATAAAGTAAATCTGAAATTTCAATCAAAAATACGACATTTAGAAAAAAATGAATCGGTGAAAGATATGGATAAATTATATTATGAAATAATGGAAAAAAATTACATTGATGAATTTATAAATTATCTTAAGGAAGTATATGAGGTATAAGCATATGATTAATTTAATAAAAAATTGTTATAAGGAAGCAGGCTTGTTTGGAAATGCAGTTATTTATGAAAATAGAAAAAAAGCTATAGAGAAAATTTTAGAAGAAGCTGATATTGGATATTTTAACATTGCATTAGGTCTTTTCGGAAATGAAAGTGAAGAAATTCAGTCGGTATTATACGAGGTAGAAAAACAGATTTGTACTTTTGATCCCAATTTTCAATCTACAGATGAAAAAGAAATGCAGGTATTATGTGCAATTTTGTTATTAGAACATTGTAAAGAAAATGATGAACTGACAATTCCATTGATGATTCTTTGTGATGAGGGAGTGGAAAAAAGTATAGCATGTCCATCATTATACGATGAATTTGAACTAATTGTAGATCAGGAACGAGTTAAACTTAGAGAGTGTGATGAAGAAAAGGTCACATTCAAAAATACCGGATTTAGTGCTTTTAAAAAAAGTATTACGGAAGAAAAAAATGAGGCGGAGGATCAAGAATTTGAGTATACTACTTCACATATTGATAAGATGATTTCAATAATTGAAATTCAAGATCAAAATATTAACCTTTTAAAAAAGAATAACAGTAGTTTGCAAAAAAAAGTAAAGTGCGAAAGGGAAGAGTCAGATATTTTATGGTGGCTGATTAATAAATGGAGTGATGCGTATTCAAAGTTATTCGAAAAAATGACAAGTATAGAATTAGCAATAGCTATTCCTATCGAACTATCTAAATATTCACAATTTAATATTCTTCCATACTCGGCAGATAAAATAATTAAATCTATATTAGAAAAAAATGGTGATAGTGCAGATGAGATTACATTATCTGAATATATGAAAAATGTTAATGAAGATATTTTAGACAGATTTAACCTTAAGAAGTCTGTTATCGGAAAAGTACAACCTATATTAGGAGCGGTATGCTGTATGAAAGATTGTGGAATTGAGGAAATTTCTTGGAATGGCAAATTAAAGAATACATATGGTGCTGATGCATGTACTATTAGATTTAAGCCGTTAGATTTTGCATTACATTTTTGTCTAGAACTGGAATTGTATAAAAGCTTTAACAATTAATATTAATTATATAGATGGGAAAATTATATGGATAATCAGAAGTTGAACGTCGAAGAGATTCTTGACAATGAAGTGGTGACAACACAAAAAATTGAGAATGTTCAATACCAGAAATCAGATGATGGAAATGTAATATCAGGTAATCAACATAATAACAAATTTGATGATACATATGTACATATATATAGTGGAAAGGCTATGAATGAGAGAGAATTATTGAGTTTTTCGGCTAGAAATAAGACTAATTTAATTCTTGTAGCTGGTCCATTTGCAAGTGGAAAAACAACGCTTATGGTTATGATGTACTTTTTATTTAAAGAGGGATATAATAAAAAACTTAAATTCAAGAGTTCATGTACTATAAAAGGATATTTAGAACGAAGCAGGAGTTTACTGTTAAATTCGGGTAATAGCATGCCTGACACTGAAAGAACCCCAATTAAAGCAGAAGATTTGTTCTTGAATCTTAACTTAGTCAATGAAGATGGGAAAAATAGCAATTTGGTATTTGCAGATTTATCAGGGGAAATGTTTAAAAATCAAGATTATCTGAATGAAGTTCCAGAATGTTGTTCCTATACTAAGAATGTTCTACTTATATTAGATGGGGAGAAAATGGGTAATATTAAGTTTAGAAGAAGTGCATTTCATGAGTTGATTGTGATGATCGAAAATCTAATGAAAAATAAATACTTAACTAAAAATACAAATGTACAAATTATATGTACTAAAATGGATTGGGCCATAAATGAATTTGCTGATGATAGTAATACTGCTGAATTGGAAAAATATATAGATACGAGAATTGATGAGATAAAAACAAGGTATCAAAATAATTTTGCATGTATAAATTTTTATAAAATATCGGCTTTAAATTTGGATTTAGAATGTGAAAGTGAAAAGTTAGAACAAATTATATCGAATTGCTTTGAGCATGATTATGTAGATATAGAAAAAAAAGATAAGCCTGAAATTAAATTAAATAGAGCATTTGAGCGTTTTGGTTTGAGGAAATAAGGATGCATAAGAAAAATTTTTTTGTAGCAGGGATGCCTGGGAGTGGTAAGACGGCATATATTGGTGGACTATGGATACAGTTGACAGAGGGAATTGTACCAACAATATATAAAAAGGTGCCGGGTTATATGCCAGAAGATTCAAGTAAAATAGATGATATTGCTAAATGTATATTATCATGTGAAAATTTGGAAAGGACAAAAATCGGAGATAATAATAATCTTGAAGTATTATTGTATGATAATAACGAAAATGAAGTATTATTGAAGCTGCCTGATTTAGCCGGTGAAATATTTCGGAATTTAGTAAAAGATAGGCAAATCGATAATAAGATTGTTTCAATGCTTGCGGAAACGGATTGTATTTTATTTTTTACATATTACAGAAATATGTCAAAAGAAGTAAGAATAAAATTATCTGATTGTAATTCGAAGGAAGATTTAGCGATTAATTCTGAAAAAAATTTGATGGATAATATTGAAGATAGCAAAGAAGCTAATGAGTCGCAGGTCGTTGATCTTTTGCTTGCACTATTAGAATTACTTAATAAGACTAAAAAGAAAATCAATATAAGGTTCATTATGTCTGCTTGGGATATGGTTGAAAAAGAATTTGAGCCAAGTATATTGCCTAAGAATTTTATGAAACAAACATTTCCATTGCTTTACCAATGTATACAAAGTAATCAAGATAAAATTAATGCTGAATATTGGGGGATTTCAGCCTTGGGTGGAGATTTTGATGATCAAAAAGACAGAAATCGATTGACAATTGAAGAAATGAATGCAATAAAGGTTGTTGAGCCTAATGGGAACATGACACATGATTTAACCAAGGTTTTGTCAGGGACAGGTGATTGAAAATGATTATTGCGGATCAAACATTACATGGATATGCAAACGGACATCAGGTATTAGCGTCATCATGTGAATTAGATTTAAGCGATCGCATGAAAATGGATGTTTTAAGTGATTTGAATTGTAGATGTGATAAAGATGATTTATCATATTATATGGGATATTATTTAGAACAAGCAAACAAATATGTAATTGCAAAAACATGGTATGCGGATGAGATGTTAAGGTCGGGATGTGTATGGACTCATTCTATTATTTTTAATATGAATGATTTTTCAAAAATAAACAATTTCGATACTATAATAAAATTATTCAGAAGACCAAAATTAAATAATTATATAGGATATGGTATAAGACTTGAAATTGATGAGAAATCTCAAAAACCAAATTTTGATAATAATGAACTACTTGCGTATGTAATATATACAATATATGGAAATTCTTTGCCAAGATTTATATATTTTCATGAAAAAGATGATAATATATTGCAAATGTTATTTCATTGTATTAAGTACATGCCGTTAAAATTATTAAAAGATTTTTCATTTTGCTCGATGACGTATGAGTTAAGAAGTTACAATAATATTCCATTTACCTATCAAATAACAACAGAATCATTATCAAATAACTTAAAACTTAGAAATCCACAGATGGATTTTTGCATACCATATGAGTTGATAGAGAAAATGCCATATTGGGTAAATTGTTTTGAGATATTATTAAGTGAAAATAAAATTGATGATTTAAATAATTTTATAAAAAGTTATGGTCAAAATTATTTGAGTTGGGAGTACTATAACGGATTTATTAGACTTTTCTTTCTACTGAAGAATAAGGAAGAATTAGAATTAAAGGAATATTTTAGTGTGTTATTGAATTTAATGGGAAGTCAAGGAAATAAACTAATACAAATTACAGTTGATTTGCTTTTAGAAGATGCTTTCTCTACCTATTACTTTAAGAATGTACAATATCAAATACTGGAGAATATTGATATGGGAAACTTTAAATTATCCAAAAAGCAGAATAATACTTTATATGATAAAATTATGGCTGGGGAAATAGAATGCTTATATCCTCTTTTATGTAAATATAAAGCGGGAAAACTAAAAAGTAAATCTCAAAAAATGTTAGAAGAGATAATCCGAAAACTGAAACCAGTAGATTTAAAACGAGTAAGTAAGATGAATGAAGATATCTGTATTATTCTTATTCGTTTAAATAGAAATTTACTTTTATCCGAGGATATCTGGAAACTAAATAGAAATTTTCAAAGTACAATGTTATATGCTGGTGGAAAATGGAAAGATTCAAATAGTATTAATAAATTATTCAAATTGGTCATTTGTAAATATAAAGCGAGAGTTGTGGACGAAATATATAATATATATGGAGATGAGGTTATTCCATATATTTTGAATATTTTAAGTAAGGAAACAATTTATGATGAAAATTATTTATCATCCTGGTATCCGATAATAGAACGAAATTCTGTAGAGTTATTTAATTCGCTTATTTCTTTTAGCTCAAGAGAATTCGCCCGAAACTTATTCTGCAAAATTGATTTTAGAGATAAAGAGAAGATTGAAAATATTGATTTAAATATTTGGAATGAAATTTATAGTAAAATAGTTTTACCAGAGAATGATAATGTGTGGCGCCTTAAATTATCATTAAATTATCTTATTATTATTTTTTCTGTAAGCTATCAATTTGATAACAATATGGTATCGGAAATATTAAAGCCAATATATGAACATATGTTGAAAAATGAGTTAGAAATTAATTCATGGAATTATTTTCAATATCTTTTGCCAGAGGTGGAACCATATAATTCCTGGGATAAATGTTTGCGAGTCAGAGAAGCGTTAAATGAGCGTGGATATAGAATAAAAGGTATAAATTGTTGATTACATGTTTTGGGAATGCTTTTACTGGAAATATGTCAGATAAAAAATTTAGCGGAATCTGTGGAGAGAGAAAACATAACTGCATTTGAATAGTTATAATCGGAGCTTATATATGAACTGGATGTTGCAGTTATCTTAATCAGCAGATACTAATTAATGGCTGCTCAAAAAAAACCGCATGAATCCCTTGAAAATACTGAGTTTTCCAGTCAAAAGAAGTATAATTAATGTAGGGAATATATAAATTGATATAAAAACTATGCACCTAGGAGATAACTTATGTATGAATAATAAACAAGCAGAAAAAAAGTTTCCGTTATATTTCAATAATTTTGAAATTCCTGAATGGGCAAGAGAACAGGAACTGGAGGTGTTTAGAGCTTGCGCTACAGGAAAAGTTGATAGAGAATCGTTTATGAATAGTTTCGAAGAAAACGGATACAAAATAAGTAAAGATGGTGATGAACATGATCCACAAGAATATTCATTATCGACTTATATTAAATTTAGAGATGTAAAAAGATTTATGGTAATGGATAGCCGTTATGGAGTTCCATTTGTGATAGCGAAAGGTGTTACAAAACCTGTTCATGGAATATGCTTGGAAACTAGAGAATGGAAACGAAATTTAGGTATAAAATATAAAGGATCGCATGTGGATTGGTGGTTATATACAGATGCAGAACCATATAAAGAATTTGAGGTGTTTGAAAATGAAAATAGAAAAGATATTTAGAAAAATACCGGATTTTCAAAAAGTTATTTTAGATACAATTCTTTTTGAAAGTAAGTATCCAGTGTTATTTACATGCAAAAATGATAAAGATATATATTTGTTTATTTGTTGTTTTGTAAATTCTGAAAAGATTAAATGGATTGGAACAAGAACAACGTATGATAATTTGATTGATTTATTGGAAAATAAAATTACGATCAGAGATGCATTTTTTAATGTAACAAACGACAAAATTATGATTGAATATGATGGAAAAGAAGTTGAATATGAATCAAAAAAATTCAGCGAAATTCCTGATGAGATATTGCCAACCGTAGGTGAGTATATGGATGCAGAAGAAGGAGAATATGAAGAAGAGATTGCTGAATTCAAAAAAAGAAACAAAAATATTGAGTATGTTATTCAACCACAAATTAGTAAATTTTTAATTTTAAGATATAAAGCAGTGAGTGTCTTGAGCGTGGAAAAAGATTCAGAAATAGATTTGGATACAAAAGATGTATTTCGTTATCCAATAGGAACAATTCATAGTCAAAAAGTTAATTTGGCATAGGGAGGTGGAATGATGAATAGTTTTAAATTGGTGCAACATAATGTGAAGTCAGCTTCTTTTATTGAAAACAATGAAAAAGAAAAGAAAAAAGATATAGAAGTTACTGTTGAAGGTGGAGTTTTAATTCCAAAGGATTTGAGAAAAACAAAATATTTGATTGTTAGATTAAAGTTGAATTTGGGAAAAGTAGATGAACGTCTATATTTGACTTTAGAAACGATATCTAGATTTGAAGTCGAGAAAGATAGTGATGAAGTTAGCGAGGAAGAGGTGCGACTAAAATGTTTTCCGGTCGCATTGTCGGAACTTAGAAAGACGGTTAAAAAAGTAACTGAAGCGTATGGGATACCGGTTGTGGATTTACCTCCATTTGAAGAAGAAACGTAGGAGGAGAAAAATTGTTTCGTACACAGCTTCAGAATTTACGCAAGGCTATGTACTATAGACATAATCAAAGGATGGAAGATATGAAGAAACAAATGATAAAGAAAATTACAAGTATACTAATTATGCTGATAATGCTAATCACATTATTCCCAACACGAGTAACTGTACAGGCGGATGATGAACTTGCTACTGTAAGTACGGGTAAATACAATGATTATGAGTATCGTGTTAATGACAATAATGAGGTGATTATTACAAAATATTCCGGAACAGAGACAGATGTAGTAACTCCAAAGGTGATTGATAATAAACCTGTTGTTGGAATAGGTGTAAATGCATTTGTCTGTTTGTGTAATTTGCAAACGCTTACGATATCTGAAGGTGTGCGTTTCTTTGAGGGAATTTTAACAGATGAGGATGATAATTTAAAGCAGATAAATCTACCGTCTACGCTTTCTATTGGCAAAATATCAGGTAGTTTTATTACCGGCTGTAATGGGATAAGCGGATATTGTCCGGCCCTTGAGGATATATTTATTGCTCCGGGAAATCCGTATCTATGTAAAGAAAATGGCATAATATACGATAAAAACAAAACAATGGTTATATGCAGTACTCCTAAAACGCAGCTCGGGAGTGTCGTACTTCCGGATACGGTAAATTATATCGATGATATGGCATTCAATTATAATGATACTCTGACGTCAATACAGATACCGGATAAAGTGACTTATATAGGTTATTGGGCTTTTAATAATTGTACTAATCTGCAATATGTAAATATTCCTCGTTCAGTAAAAATGATAGGTCAGTATGCGTTTCATCAGACTAGGATACAGTCATTATACATCCCAAAAGAGGTTGGTAATGTTGGAATTAAAGGAGATGTTTTTTCACCCTGTATGGGAGATGGAATTAAAAATATTATTGTTGAAAACGGAAATCCTTATTTCAAAGTAGTGGATGGTGCATTAATTTATAATAATCGTATTCAGCTATATGCTTCGGGAAATGAGCAGACAAGTTATACAATGCCGGATTATGTTACGGGAATTGCGTGGATGGCATTTTGTGGAGCCTATAATCTTAAGTATATTAGTTTATCAAAACGATTAGAAGAGATTCCGTATGGTGCATTTGATAATTGTATTCATTTAAAGAAAATAATCATTCCGGAGGGCATTAAAAAGATTGATAACAATGCTTTTTGGAATTGTTATGACTTGCAAAAAATAGGTTTGCCTCAATCTCTCACTCAGATTGGAAATGATGTTTTTGCTAATGTTTATGGAAAGATGGATATATATTATCCAGGTTCTCAAAGTAAATGGAATAGCTTGTCGAAGGGAAATTCATTTGACGATATTAATGCTACATATCATTTTAATTTTGATCTGAGCAATGGTTTTCGTGATGAAAACGAAATAAAGCCTTTAGGGTATTCTGTCTCATTGTCTGACAGAGTAAGTATGAATGTTTATATGCAGGTACCGGATGATATATTTGATAGCATGAATGCAGTTGTTCGCTTTACGTATCGTGATGCTAAAGCTGGTACTCGGATTGTGGATAAGCCAATTACTGAGTTTATCAGGACCACGTATGAAAACAAAGATGTAATAAAAATGACTTGTGAAGTGAATATTGCAGAGCTGACAAGTCCGGTAGGAATACAGACGTTGAGACCTGACGGAACTGAAAGTAATAAATGTGAGTGTTGTGTACAAACCTATGCGAAGCAGGTAATAAGTGATAAGGATACTTATAAAGATTTGGTGCCGGTAGTAGAGGCGCTGATGAGTTATGGTTCATATGCACAGAAATATTTTGGGGTAAATACAGACAACCTGGCAGATGCAGGAATTGATATGTCTGATATGTCAGAAACTATTGAGACAATTAAAGACGATGAACTCTCAGCGAAATTAACGCTGAATGGATTTTTTACAGAGGGAGCCATTAAGAATTTTAACAATGAAGATTTTGAATACATAGGTATGTCTTTGGTGTGTGGCAGTGCTATAGATGCCAAAGCCTATTTTTCTAATAAGAACAATTTGTCATTGGAACAGATTAAGAATAAGTACTCAATAGTCATGAACAACGATGATAGCACAGCTATTAATGAAGAGAACTATGAAATCAGTGCAGATAACAGTCTTATATGTATAAAAATCAAGAATATCGGACCGTCAAAGCTTTACAGGAATTTCCATATGTATTTTACAAACAAGAACAATGATGAAACAACGAGTGGTGTGGTGAGACCATACTGGTATATCAATAAGGTTATCCAGTCACCGACAGCAGATGCGGGTCTGAAGAATCTGTGTAAGGCAATGTACATCTACAATAATGCAGAAAAACAGTATCTTATGAATCATATTTGGGATAATTGGGGAAGGGCATAAAAAAATATATATAAATGCATAGAAAAAAGATGATGTATGAAAGAGTAAATATCTACTGTGCAGGACTGAATTCCACCGCATGCCCCATTGGGAGGTGGAATTTAGAAATTCATTTTTGGTTTTGGTAGGGCTGAATAAATTAAATTGTATTTTGGGGGTAAATCCGCTATACTATTCATATGGTATAGCGGATTATTTTTTGAGGCTTTTGGCAAATTTTGAATTGTATTTTAACAAAGAATCCAATATACTTGAGACTATAATAGTAATTTTTGATTGAGATAGAGGATATTTATATGATCAAGATAGAAAAGTCAATATGTCATTGTGGAAAATGTGGCAAGGAATTTGATGTAAAATGGGATGTTGATTATGTTAGTTCTTATGAGCGAAGCATGGGAGAAGAATATGAATATGAAGGTGAAGATACTTTCTATTGCCCAAATTGTGACAATGAAATTCAAGGTAAATTGTCTATATATGAGTATCCGGTAGGATGTTTTAATTACGAGCAGATAACAGATGTAGAGGATTCATTTGATACAAAGCAGAGTTACTTTAAAGAGCCAATGGTTGCGTTTTTTGATTTATAGGGGGAAAAGATGAAAGTTAGAATAGATAATTGGGGACCGATAGAGCATTGTGAATATGATTTGGACAAAGATATGATTGTTGTATATGGTGATAATAATATAGGAAAATCATATGCAATGCAGTTAATATATTTATATTTAAAGAATATTATAAATTATGCAAAGAATATCGGAATGTATAGGCCTGTTTTTTATTCCAGAGAAAACACTGAGGTCGAAAAGTTTGTGATGGATTTTGCTATGGATGATAATCAGAATGAGGTCGACATTACAGATGAGATAATAAAGTGTATGGCCTCCAGATTGAAGACAGATATGGTTCAGGCATTAGATAATTCTTTGAGAAATACTTTTGGAACATATGATGATATTATAGAAGGAAATCCTCGTGTGTCGTTACAAGTTAATAATGGATTGGAACTTCTCTTTTTTGTTAAGGAACAAAAGATTTCGATTAAACTTGATATGAAGCCTGTATTTTTAAAAAAGACAAGCTCTGATTTTCATAAGTCGAGAGAAGGAAAAAAACGCCTGGATATTTATATTTTTAAAAATAATAAGATAAGTTCTGTCATTAATCTTATAAATGATAAAGTATATTCTTTACTTTCACATGTATCTGTTGAACTATTGTCCAGAGTACAAAATGTCTATTTTTTACCGGCTTCGAGATCTGGTATTTATACAGGCATGAATTCATTTGGACCTATTTTGGCAGAATTATCTAAAAATAGAGCATATATTAAAGGAAACCTGCAAATCCCAAGTATTTCGGAACCCATTTCTGATTATTATATGGAATTATCAACAATACGAATTGACAGAAGAAAGTATTTTACGGATGTTGCACAGGAAATAGAAGATGAAATCCTGAAAGGAGAAGTGACTTTTGATACCAAGAAAAAAACAATTATGTATCAAAGTGACTTGGTGTCTCAGCCTATGGAGATGAGGGATGTGTCTTCAATGGTATCAGAAATATCGCCAATTACAGCTTATCTTAAATATATAGTTAATGTGTATCCAACAGATTTTTGTGTAAGAAATGAAATGTTTTCAAATGAGGGTGTTAGACCTTCAGATATTATTTTTATTGAGGAACCGGAGGCACATTTGCATCCGGAGAATCAAGTGAAGCTAATGAAAATTTTTGCGAGACTTGTTAACAAAAATGTGAAATTGTTTATGGCTTCACACAGTAATTATGTATTTAATGAACTTAATAACAGAATATTGGCTGGTGAGTTGAATAATAAAAATTATGAACCCGTTTTAATGGAATATAAAGATGGTAAAAGCTGTACACGTGATATGAATATTGATGAATTTGGAGTGGATGATAACAATTTTCAGGATATTACAGCCCAAATAATCGAGGAAAGAGAAGTATTGATAAATGGTTTACTTAAGAAAATGAGTGAAAAGGGAGAATAATGATAAAAACAATTAAGAATGATGCACAGCTTTGTAATTATACGACTCATCAAATCGAAGATGCAGGTATTGAGGTGGCTATTGATGATACATTAGATAAAGAACAGTATATAGGGATTAAGATAGACGATTATTATATGGGATTAAATCTACAGGGGGAAACACCAAAAGCAGTGGATTTTATTGTGGCTGTTGATTGCACATGTGACAGTTATGTTCTTTATATTATGGAGTTTAAAAATACCGGTAGACCGGGAGCTTATACTACTTCAGCGATTAATGAGAAGTTCGATACTGCCATAAACAGATTTTTAAAACAGGATTTTAAGTATATTTTTGAAAATGATCGTTTTAAATATAAGGATATAAAGCTGTATTTGGTGACGAGTGCATATAAAGAAGCAATGAAATATAATAATTATGCGGAGTTTGTCAGAATTAAAAAGCTTGTAGAGAATAAAGATACTTTAGGAAATGATTTACTTTTGTCAAATAAACCATTTTATTTTAGAGGAAAGCTTTTGTACATTCAAAGAGAAATTCCACCTAATCCGGTTGTTAGAAGAATTTTATAGCACACTTTTGAACTGTGCGATTGAGCCACACTTCCGTTTTGTAATTGTTCCACCTGTCCAGTGCAAAGTGAGCCACTTCATATACAATTGTTTTTGCTATGGCTAGGGTATGAGATTGAACATATCTTATAAAGCCTGCTATCGCACCGCTGTGTCGGCAATGGTTTGACAAGATATGCCCACTCTCATAGATAGCACCTAAGCAAAATTAAAGTGGATTAATGCCAGTCGGAATACTGGCTCACCCGATACCGGAATGGTGGCTCTCACTTGGAACGGAATATACAAAATAAAATGTAAGCGCAAAATAATTCGACGGATTGCAACAAATTAATTATCACCCCATAATAAGTATCAGGAAATGCTAGTGTTTTACCATACGTATGTTTGCTAGATGCCGGCATTTTACTCTAATTATTATGAGGTAATATGAATTTGAAAGAGAGGATATAATGGCTAAGGAAAATGTTAATGAACTGGTGGAAGAAATATAACATTGGATGTTCATGCGATTGATGTGAACGGTGATGAAATTGATATTGAAGTACAATGAAATTCGGCAGGGGCACATATCAGACGAGCAAGATATCATAGCAGTATGGTAGATTCTAAAATGTTAGACGAAGGACAGGAATTCAGGCAACTTAGGGATTCATATATCATATTTATATATAAACATGATAAATTTAGAAAGGGTTTACCAGTATATCACATAGACCGATATATAAGGGAAACAGAAGAATTATTTGATGATGGTTCCCATATTATATATGTAAATGGTAACTATAAAGGTAATGATGAAATTGGACAGCTAATGAATGATTTTCGTCAGACAGATTCAGATAAGATTCATTATGCTGCATTAGCAAAAGGTGTAAAGCATTTTAAGGATACTGAAAAGGGGCGTGAGCAAATGTGTGAAGCAGTTGAAAAATATGCAAAGGAATATGCAAAAGAATACGCAAAGGAATATGCGGTAAAGGAAAAGATGATTTCTGTGAAAAATCTTATGGAGAATATGAAACTTACAGTGGATCAGGCACTAAATGCTTTGGGAATTCAAGGGGATGAAAGAAAAACCATAATAAATCAATTACAAAACCGAAATTATGATATTTAAGTAGAGATATATTAAAAAATTTTTATAACACAAATATAAGATGTTCTGGATTGAAATGCTAAAGAGTGTTATGGCACACCCAAATAGAAGCCCCAGTAGCTGGAACTACTGGGGCTTCTATTATATGTTAAACAGTAGAGCATCCGTTTAGGCTAGTTGCCTCTAATGTTTACTGTTTATGATTTCTTATCTTGTCCATCACCTGACCTCTTGATTGTTCAGCCATAGGCCATTATACTGTCCTTATTAAGCTTTATCAAAGTATAGATGAAAGACCACAGTGGGGTCAGGCACCAATGTGGTCAAAATTAAGAAGGATGCACAGCTTTGTAATTATACGACTCATCAAATCGAAGATGCAGGTATTGAGGTGGCTATTGATGATACGATACACTAATGCAGTGGCGTGTAAGATTGCAATAGAACAGGTATATGTTATATAATTATTGGGGTAGAGAAATTATTATGTTAGGAAAAGTTGAGCATGAAAATTAATAAGACAAAACAAATTGCGTTAGGAATAGCATTCACTCTCGCCCTGACACCGATTCACACAATCACATATGCAGACACCAATTCAGACAGTGCATCAATAAATGTTCAGTCTGCACAGACAGAATATAAATCAGGATTTGTATTCACTAAGAGCAGCTACGCTTATAGAAAAGGCACTGATTTGACAGTATGTGTATCAAAGAGCAATCTTTCTGTGGCTTGTGATTCATATAAGCTGTTTTATATATCGGACGGAAGTGAGCAAGCAATTGACCGGAACTCATATACAATCAGAGTTCTTGGGGATGCGGTATATTTTACTTTATCCACGAATTGGCTGAGCCAGTACAGCCCTCAGGATATTGATATTACTGCGATTGCTTACAATGGAACTGCTGAGGTATCTAAGACAAATGCTAAGCTTGTTTCTGAGGATGGCTTTGATATAGACTTTGCAGCCGGAACAGTGTGTGTCAATCAGACAGAAAATATCAGAACTAACGGACAAGGCGAACTGACACAGGATGCGCGGTCGCAGGCTGGCGGGAAAAAATACATATATGTAGTTGACTCAGTAATTTCTCAGGATGAAAGCATCATAAAAATATCCAATGCCGGTAATGAGTGGAAATATACCGGAATGAAGCCTGGAAAGACAAAACTCACAGTACGCTATCACTACTATTATGGCAAGGAAAAATGTACCGGTGAGAAAACTGCTGAGTATGAAGTGGTTCCTGCCACATATACACTCGATGAAGAACGTGGCAGCTCTGGTATGCTTATAAACCGCGGCGCCTCATATACATGCAATCTTAGAACAAAGCAGACAACCTATGATAAGAGTGGCAAGGCTGTAAGTAAATATGTAGATAATGTTGCATACGAATGGTATATAAGTGAAAAAGAAGAAAATGTTGCGGTAAACATAGAACAAACTACACAGAATAAGCTTAAAATAACACCGGCAAATGCCTCGGAATCAGGAGCTTTTTGTATAGGAATAAGAGCACTTGATGCTTCCGGTAATGTTTATTTTGAAGAAGAATCAATATGGTATCTGGTAACAGATGGACAGGCAGATGGAGATCATGGAGATTCATCAGAAACTGCAAATCCGGGAAATACCTCATCCGGAAGTCAAAATACAAACACAGGAAGCGAAAAGGTAAGTGTATCGAAGAGTCAGAGTATATCCTTATTGGAGAATCATAATATCGGTCTAAATATCTACTGGAAAATGACCGGCTCTACGTATGACATAGGAGACTGCATGGTAAAGTACACCTATGAAGGTGACAGCGGAACACCATACTATGTGGCATTGAACCGGAGTCCGGTTGGTGATGGCGAATCATATTGCTCAAGAATTGATATAAGCGCAGTTGAGATGACCGAAAAAGTAAATTTACAGTTACTCTCTAATAGTGGAAAAGTGCTGGATACATTTTCAACATCAGTAGAGGATTATGCCAAGAGCTTATTGGCAAGCAATACAAAAGAATATGCAGCATATAAGCCGGCGGTAAAAGCGATGTTGAATTATGGCGCTGCATCACAGCAGTATTTTGGATTTATGACATATGCATTAGCTAACAGAAGCCTTACGAATGCCGATAAGACGATACAACAAATTCCACAGGCAACGTTGAAGCAGTATGCTGCCAATTCAGGTATCCGCCAATTTTCAATGAGTGGAATACACTATTACGGATCGAGCCTTGTGGTGGGAGATGATGTAAAGCTCAGACACTATTTTAAGCTTGATTCCGGCAGAGATATATCAAATTATTCGTTTGCAACGTATGTGGGCGGAGATATGATAGGCTATGCTACACCATGTCGTTCGAAAGATAAAGACATGTATTATATAGAAGTAACTTGTACAAACAGAAATTTCTTTTCTGGCATGAGGACGATAGTATCGAATGGAAATACAGAAACTATATTGGACTATCAGCCGATGAACTACATTGCAAAAGCATATGGCAGTTCAAAGCTAACCTCTGAATTGAAGACGTTGCTGGATGCAATGTATTGGTTTGAATATCAAAAAATTAAATAATTTGTTGCATAAAATATAGTACTAGAGTATAATTCCTGACTTTGAGAGTTGAAGTTAGAGGAAATTCAGCTTGCTAAAAAGCATGCATATATAAAAGAAAATTATGTGAAGTGGAATTTTTTAGAGGCTTTTTCAGTTTCTGACGATTATAAGACAGAACCTATAGATTTCTATTTCGAATTTAAAAAGTCATCTACTTGCAGCTTGGCTGAATTGGTAAAAAAGGAACATAGATATATATGCAATGATGGGTATATTAAAGAGCATTCAATTGATGATTTAAGCGAGTGCATTGTAGTGCACAACCGTAAGTAGGCTTTGAAAATATTTGCAAATATCAATAGAATATTTGATGATTATTTGAGCAAGGCTGGGCTTGAAGGAATTGAGTATTATCGGCAGTATTTTGAAATTAGTGTAAGAAGAGATGGAATGCCACAAGTATTTTTGCCATATAGTTGGACAAGTAAAGAGTATCTGATGAAGGAAGAATCCCTTCTTTAGTAATCTGATTTACAGAAACTTATTAACCAAGTAGTCTTGATTGACTACACCATAATTATACTAGGATATAGAAAATGAAATTTAATTTCAACAAAAAAATAGTTAGTACAATAGTGATATTGATTTTTGGCGTAGCAATTACAGTTGCGGCATTGTCTGCAAAGAATATAGCGCTTGAAAATAAAACAAGCTCAGAAATAGCCACAGAGGCAGTATCAGCTACAGAGATGATATTGGATACAGAAAATACAGAGACTAGTAATGTGGATAAGAATTCATCAGATTCCTCAAAAGACAAAGCAACAGTAGTCGATGATAAGGACAAATCTGGTGATACAAAGAGCTCATCAGAAAACACCTATAATAATGATTCCAGGAATTCATATGAGACTGATATAATGAAAAATGATGAATCAGAAAACACTTCAGACGATGTAAATAAAACAGGTGATAAGATTGATAAAAAATTTGAAATAAACAATTCAGGAGATAGTGGTTCAGGCACAGATGATTCAAATAATGACAATTCAGGAATGAATAATAATAATGAACCGAAATCTGATAACGGAGTGATAGAGCTTCCAATTATACCGATTGACTAATGTGACGTCAGTTGTGGTTTTACCTACATTTGAAGAAGAAACGTAAGAGGAGTTAATACAATGGAGAAAGTCGAATGAAGACAAAAAAGTTTTTATCATTGGTGTTAAGTGCGGCTATGATATTAGGTGTGGCTGTTCCGGTGGCAGCAGAACCGGTGTCAGCAGGACAAGGCGTTGAAGCAGAACAACAGCCAATTGTAGAAAATAGCATTACAAGTGGATATATTCTGAGTGATTTGGATTATAATACACCGGTGTATGAACCGGATGAGGCGGTGCCGTATTCTGATGATTGGGGATATTCTGCAGATGAAACTATAGAGAGCAAGTATCCGGCTAATGGAGTCAGCGATATCAAAGCGAAATATCCGTCTGTTCGTAATCAAAATCCTCTTGGCACATGCTGGACATTTTCGTCAATAGGCCTTGCAGAGTTTGATCTGATTAATGATGGTGCGTTTGATAAAAATATAGATCTTAGTGAACTGCATCTGGCATATTATGCATATAATTCGCTGTTAGATCCGCTTGGTGGAACAGATGGGGACTATGCAAAGTACTATATGAATAATACAAGTGTTCAGTATGGTTATCTCAATCGTGGTGGCAACTATTTGATGGCGGCACGCAGAATGGGACAGTGGTGTGGTCCGGTAAGCGAGAGTGATGTACCATATAGTAAGGTGGCAAGCAACGGATATACAGCAAGCACTATTGATACTTTTCTTAATACAGGTTTATCTGATGAATATGCATATTCAAAGGATAAGGCACATCTGGAAAATACATACATGATTAATATCAAGGAAAATGCATCAGATGTGAAAAAAGCCATAAAAAAATATGGTGCAGTGGGAATTATGTATAGTCATAATGATAACGGATATCATTACATAAATAACAGTTATAATGATAAAACAAATAACAGAGCAGGTCATGCGGTAATGGTTGTTGGATGGGATGATAACTATTCTAAAGATAATTTCAGAGATGGTGTTAAACCTGAAAAAGATGGTGCATGGCTTATTCGTAATAGTTGGGGAGACGGAACCGGTTCATATTATAATCAGAGTTATTTCTGGATGTCATATGAAACGTTTTCTTTATCCGATACGGCTTGGGTGTTTGATTTTTCTGCTAATGATGGATATGATAACAATTATCAGGTTGATGGAGGATTAAATGTAGCCCATCAAAGCGGTTACAGAAAATTGGCCAATGTTTTTACTACTCAGGCAAAACAGGGAGTATCTTCTGAGGACTTAAAAGCAGTTTCCCTGTCTATTACATCTAAAACAAATGTTAATTATACAATAGAGATATATACAGATTTAAAAGATAAGACAAAGCCAACCAGCGGAACAAAGCAGGAGACTGCTACCACTACAGGGCAGACAACCTATGCCGGAGTATATACCATTCCACTTAAAGCAGGGGTTAATCTGAAGCCTGGGACAAGCTATTCGGTTGTAGTGACTACTGATACACCTGCCATTGACATTGAGGCAGCGATGACCGGTGATGTAAATTATAATAATGAAATGGTGTGGGAGAATCATGTGTCAAGTGATAATACGGCAAGCTATTATTTCTATGGTACAGGGTTGGCATATTCCCGCAATTGGAATTATCAGAATGTGTATGGTAATTTCTGTATTAAAGCATTTACCGCCAATAATGTAGAAAAAGATTCTGAGAAGCTTGTTGGCAGGAGCCTTACTTTAAAAGATAATATTGACATGAACTACTATATGGAGCTTCCTGAAAGTATCAAATCAAACAGCAACGCATATATGGAGTTTACGGTGAATAATAGCCAGCCATACAAGGTAAGCGTAAACGATGCAATCCCTGTTGAGAAAAACGGAAAGGTTATATATAAGTTTGCATGTCCACTAAATGCTGCACAGATGTCAGATACGGTTAAAGCTAAAATGGTGGTGGATGGTAATAGTGGAAATGAATACACTTACAGTGTAAAAGAATATGCCACCGAGCTCCTGTCAAAATCAAACGAGTATCCGGAAGAAACCATTAAGCTGGTGAAGGCACTCTTAAACTATGGAACCGCAGCGCAGAACTTCTTTAAATATAACACTGATAAGCCGGCAAACGCTATTTTAAGCGATACCGATAAAATTGTCGCAGCGGCTGATTTTGCTGCATATAAGGCTGTTATTAAAACAGATAGTGCAAATAGTCAGAGTAATGGACTGACATATTACGGAAGCTCTCTGATATGTAAGTCTGAGATGACAGTAAGACATTATTTTATGGTGAACGAAGGCTGTGATATAAACAATTACAAGTTCAGCTATGTTAATGCAGATGGCAATGAAGTCAGTCTGACACCTAAAAAGGCTTCAGATGGGGTGTATTGTGTAGATATAAACGGAATAATGGCACGCAACCTGAATAGTATTTTTGCATGCAAAGTCACCGAAAAGAATAAGGCCTGTATTTTCGAGCTGGACTATGGTCCGTTCAGCTATTCACAGAAGGTCATTAATAGCGGAAATTCATCTGAGGAATTAAAAAATCTGGTGAATGCGCTATATTGGTATTGGTATTATGGATATAGAAATTAAAAAGACTGCATAATTAAAACCACCGCAGAATTTAACGCTTTAACTAAGCTAAATTCCTGCGGTGGTTTCTTTTATTAAATGTTACTCCATCACAAGCTTATCGTTTGTTGTGCATCATGTTCGATAAGTAGATCTATAATATGATCACATGAAATAGAAAGAAATGATACACAGGCTAAGGAAACCCAATAATTGTTAATTAAATTATTGCAACATGCATAATAAAATAGTAATATGGAACTATAAGTTATCAATAAACTGAAACAATGCAATGCTGTTTTATAATGGCAGAAGTCGGGAGGAACAACGTATGAACAAAAGACTAATTAGCCTTGTTTTAACATTCATTATGTTGATTACAATGGTTCCGTCAACTATTGTAGAGGCAAGTGAAGTAACGACAATGGAAAGCGTCAAAGCTTCGAGCAACCAATCAGAGGTCACGAAACCGGAGGAAAATACTATCTATGCGGTAAATCCACTGTATGAGGATGTTATCAGCATTGATGATTTAAAGAGGAAGCTTGACTCCGAAAGCTCAGATAAGGAGTCTGCAGATGGAGAGCAGCTCTTTGGGTCATCCACAGGACAGTATTTTTCGGATTATGACAGTGCCGTTTTATATCTCAGAAAGCAGATGGTTAGCAGAGAAACAGAAATAAACTTGAATTTTCCGGAATCTTGGTTTACTTCACACAAGGATGGGCTATATTGGGATTTATTATATGATGCAATGAAGTGCGACGATAGCTCTACCGGACAGAAGGGGGATGCACTTTTGTATGGATATGCAGGCTGTAATGTTTCATACAGTACTGCAGGATATATAAAATATACCATGGCATATCATTCTAATGCGGAACAGGAAGCAAAGCTGACAGAGGCTGTGGCTGTGGCAATGGCAAAACTGCAGCTTAATGGTCTCAGCGAAGCCAAAAAGATTACAAAGATTCATGATTATATCTGCAATCATGTCGATTATGAATACAATTCAAAAGAAGAACAGATATATACAGCTTATGGCGCTCTTTGCACCGGAAAAGCTGTCTGTCAGGGATATGCCGTGCTTTTCTACAGACTGTGCAAGGAAGCAGGGCTGTCGGTCAGAATTATCAGCGGTACCGGCAATGGAGGAGCGCATGGGTGGAATATAGTGCGAATCGGCAGTAAATACTATAACGTGGACTGTACCTGGGATGGACAGGATGCGACCACCTATAATGAGTACCTGTTGAAATCAGAAGCAGACTTTAGGGATCATACCCGCGAATCATGGAAGGTGGCAGACAGCCACTATCTGGACTATACGTCAGCTGAGTTTAACACACAGTATCCTATGACTGAAAAATCCTGGGATGAGTCGGATGATAGCAGCGACTCTGTAGAAACTACATATGCACATAGCGAAGAGGCTACATCGGGTGGTGTGACACTAAAAGCAGAATGGAATGATCCGGTACTTGGACAGCCGGCCACATTCCATGTTTCTGCAACAGGCGGCTCAGGAAACTATAAATTCAGAATGGATGCACCGAGCTATTCGAGCCCAAATCAATGGGCATTTGAAGCAGTAGCGGATCCAAGCCGCGGCGAGTGGATTGATTATACATCGGAGTGTGCTTCAAGCGATTATACATTTACCATGACTGCTACCGGTACCTATAATTTTAAGTTTTATGTGATGGATAAAGCAGCAAATTTATACTATCTGCGAGTGAATTTTAATATAAGTGTATCGGATGATAAATACCCGAGTGTTGACTCGATTGTCCGGTCTGCAGTAGCTGAGTGCAACAGCAAGACTGATGGCTCAGAGTATGCAAAAGCCCTTTGGCTGCATGACTGGCTGCTTGACCAGCTTGAATATGATAAAACCCTGAAATGGTCTTCGGCTGAGAGTGCGCTGACCAGAGGGCTTGGCACTTGTCAGTCGTATGAGAGTGCATATGCAAAGCTCCTTACTGCAGCAGGAATAGAAAACAGCGAGACAAGGGATACCTATGATGGACACACCTGGAATGCCATGAAGTTGGACGGACAGTGGTATCAGACGGACTGCACCTGGGATGACAGCAGCGATAATTGGTATAGCTTTGACCAGAGACATTTGTATTTTGGGCTGACGGATGAGCTGATGGCCATAGCACATCCGGGACATAGCAAAATCTATACCACAGATGATTATAAAACGCGTTCAACAAGCCTTGCCGACAATTATTTTGTCAGGGCAGGAGATGCCGCAAAGTGGGCAAAAGCTTACTCAGACAGAATTCAGAAAAATCTGGACGCAGGAAAGACAGAGTTTGAAATAGCAGCGGACAATGCATCTTATCCACCGAGTATTTCAGGTATTCAAAATGGTATTATAGCGTATGCGATAAATCAAATGACATGGACTACAGACAAAGCAGCGGTAACATTAAATGCAACAGGAAGTGCAAAGAACTTTACATTTACAGCCGAATACGCTTCGGAGAGACCCGCAGTCAGCTTGTATGGCAGAAGCATAACCCTTAAAGACAACATCGATGTAAACTATTACATGGAAATGTCTGATTCGGTGTTTGAGCATGATGCTTATCTGGAATTTAAAATCGGCGGTCAGACATATAAGCTTAATGCGAGTGACGCCGCTGAGGTAAATGAGAACGGTAAAACCTTATACAAGTTCTCATGTCCGGTGAATGCGGCACAGATGTCTGATACTATCGAGACAAGAATAGTGATTGATAACAAGACCGAGGAAGAGTATTCATACAGTGTAAAAGAATATGCCACCGAGCTCCTGTCAAAATCAAACGAGTATCCGGAAGAAACCATTAAGCTGGTGAAGGCACTCTTAAACTATGGAACCGCAGCGCAGAACTTCTTTAAATATAACACTGATAAGCCGGCAAACGCTATTTTAAGCGATACCGATAAAATTGTCGCAGCGGCTGATTTTGCTGCATATAAGGCTGTTATTAAAACAGATAGTGCAAATAGTCAGAGTAATGGACTGACATATTACGGAAGCTCTCTGATATGTAAGTCTGAGATGACAGTAAGACATTATTTTATGGTGAACGAAGGCTGTGATATAAACAATTACAAGTTCAGCTATGTTAATGCAGATGGCAATGAAGTCAGTCTGACACCTAAAAAGGCTTCAGATGGGGTGTATTGTGTAGATATAAACGGAATAATGGCACGCAACCTGAATAGTATTTTTGCATGCAAAGTCACCGAAAAGAATAAGGCCTGTATTTTCGAGCTGGACTATGGTCCGTTCAGCTATTCACAGAAGGTCATTAATAGCGGAAATTCATCTGAGGAATTAAAAAATCTGGTGAATGCGCTATATTGGTATTGGTATTATGGATATAGAAATTAAAAAGACTGCATAATTAAAACTACCGCAGAATTTAACGCTTTAACTAAGCTAAATTCCTGCGGTGGTTTCTTTTGTGCTTATCTGCTTACAATGCTAATCACGGAAGACAAGACCGCCTTTCTGACATATGTGACAAAGTAATTCACTGCTCTCTGATAAAAATATGCTGTCATTTTCTCTTAATAATGACAGTATGATGGTCTATGGCTGGACACTCAAGATTATAAATAATTGTATTTTACAGGGTAATCCGCTATACGAGATATAAGTGTAACGGATTATTTTTATGCAATTTTACCACTTTACTGCATTAAAATTTAATACTTTTTTTATAAAATGTGCAAAATATAACAAAAAGTACTGGACAAAATGTCCTATACGAGGTAAAATGCATATATGTAATCAAACAGCACATTTGAAGGTTGTGCAGATAGTATTGGTTATATTTTGCGAATTGGGGGGATTTTTCATGAGAATATATCATGCTAAGGATTATGCAGATATGAGCAGAAAGGCTGCAAATATCGTATCGGCACAGGTGATTATGAAGCCTAATTGTGTATTGGGACTGGCTACAGGCTCTACACCTATCGGCTTGTATAAGCAGCTCGTTGAGTGGTTCAAGAAGGGGGATTTGGACTTCTCAGAGGTTATGACGGTGAACCTTGATGAGTACAAAGGATTAAGCCGTGAGAATGACCAGAGCTACTATTATTTTATGCATCAGAATTTGTTTGATCATGTGAATATTCCGGTTGAGAATACTCATCTGCCAAACGGCATGGAGCCGGATTCACAGAAGGAGTGCAAGCGCTATACAGAGCTGATTCAGTCTCTTGGCGGTGTTGATTTACAGCTTCTTGGTATCGGACACAATGGTCATATCGGTTTTAATGAGCCGGGCGAGTCTTTTGACAAGCAGGTACACTGTGTGAATCTGACAGAGTCTACTATTGAGGCCAATAAGCGCTTCTTTGCATCGGCTGATGATGTTCCGAAGCAGGCTTATACGATGGGCATCAAGACCATCATGCAGGCTAAGAAGATTCTTATTGTTGCAAGTGGTGAGGATAAGGCAGAGATTGTGCACAAGGCTTTCTTTGGACCGATTACACCACAGGTGCCGGCTTCTGTATTACAGCTGCACAATGATGTTACGCTTGTAGCGGATGAGGCTGCACTGAGTTGCTTGTAGATATTTTTTAGTTGAGAAGGTGCATGTATATGATAATAAAAAATGCAAGAGTATTTACAGAGGATGGCAGCTTTATGCAAGGCGATGTTGTCGTTAAGGATGGCCGTTTTGACAGTGTTTTGGAGAGAACAGCGGACACGGACGCGGCTAATGACAGCGCACCGCAGGAGATTATAGATGCATCAGGTCTTATCATGATACCGGGTCTTGTGGATATTCATTTTCATGGATGCAAGGGAGCTGATATGTGTGACGGCACCAAAGAAGCGCTTGATGTGATTACAGCATACGAGGCTTCTATCGGAGTGACGAGCGTGTGTCCGGCTACTATGACCATTCAAAGGGATGAGCTTTTGAGTGTCATGAAAAATGCCGGTGATTATACTTATCATGGTGGTGCACATCTTGTAGGTATCAATATGGAGGGACCTTTTATCAGTCCTTCTAAAAAGGGTGCACAGGCGGCAGAGAATATCATGCGATGTGATTATGATTATTTCTGTGAACTTCAGGATGCGGCCCATGGCTTGATAAAGCTTGTAGATATTGCTCCGGAGGAGCCGGGCGCGATTGATTTTATAGACAGGGTAAGAGGAAGTGTTGTGGTTTCAATAGCACACACAGCGGCTGATTATGACACCGCAGTAGAGGCTATTGAGCATGGTGCAAGCCATGCTACACATTTGTATAATGCGATGCCACCGCTTCATCACAGGAATCCGGGAGTTATCGGGGCTGTGAGAGATTCAGAAAAGTGTCATGCAGAGCTCATTTGTGACGGTGTGCATATTCACCCGTCGGTTATCAGGGCAACATTTGCCATGTTTGGTGCGAAGCGCATGATTTTAATAAGTGACAGCATGAGAGCCACAGGGCTTGAGGATGGCGAGTATACACTCGGTGGACAGGCAGTGACGGTCAGAGGTCCGCTTGCCACACTCCATGATGGGACAATTGCAGGCTCAGCAACCAATCTGATGGATTGTATGCGTTTCACAGTAAGGCAGGCAGGTATTCCGCTTGAGGAGGCAATTATGTGTGCTACAGCCAATCCGGCTAAGGAGATTGGCATCTATGATGAAGCAGGCAGCATTTCTGCAGGAAAGAGAGCAGATTTTGTGCTTCTCAATGATGATTTGGATATTGTGAGTGTGTATATCGACGGAAAGGAGATATCATGTTAGGTTTTTTTAAGAATAAGTCAAAGGGAAAGGTGATCTGTTCTCCGTGCAACGGCAGAGTGGTTCCTATTACAGAGGTTCCGGATCCTACTTTTTCTGAGAAGATATTGGGAGACGGCGTGGCCGTGATTCCTTCTGAGGGCAGGTTTTACGCTCCGGCGGATGGTGAGGTGACAGCTGTATTTGATACGCTTCATGCTTTTACCATGACGACCACTCAGGGAGTCGAGCTGCTTTTGCACATTGGTCTGGATACAGTGACACTAAAGGGTGATCCTTTTAAATCACATATTTCCGTTGGTGATCAGGTGAAGAAGGGTGACCTTTTGATGGAGGCTGACCTGAAGCAGATTAAGGCAGCAGATCTTAATGTCATTACTCCGGTTTTAATTGGCAACACTGCTGATTATAGTGAGATAAAGATGCTCAAAGAGGGGAATGTATCCGCCGGTGATGAGATTTTAAGTCTCGCGTAGATTTGAATATAATTATATAATAATAACGAACTTTATTGGAGTATCTCCAGTTTAGTATACATAATGTAAAGGAGGGGAAATTTATGAAATTTCTTCAAAAACTGGGTAAAGCTTTAATGCTTCCCGTAGCGGTGCTTCCTATCTGTGGTATCCTCATGGGTATTGGATATTATTTATGTCCTGCAACCATGCAAGGTGGTGATATCGAAGGTGCGCGAAATTTAATAGGTCTGTTTTTAGTTAAAGCCGGGGGCGCTTTGATTGACAACATGGCCATCCTTTTTGTAATCGGCGTTGGTGTCGGTATGTCGGATAAGAACGACGGTACTGGCGGTATTGCAGCTTTAGCTTCATGGCTGATGATGACAACACTCCTGTCTACAGGCTTTGTTACCACAATCATGCCATCTATCGCTGACAGCGCTACAAAGACACTTGCATTCGACAAGATTCAAAACCCATTTATTGGTATCTTGGCCGGTATTATTGGTTCTTTGTGTTACAACAGATTTAAGGATACAAAGCTTCCTGACTGGCTGTCATTCTTCAGTGGCAAGCGTTGCGTAGCAATTATCGCAGGTGTTGTTTCAATCCTTGTATCTGTAGTATTACTGTTTGTATGGCCATTACTTTTCGGTGCTCTTGTATCTATCGGTAAAGCAATCGTTGGTTTTGATGTAGTCGGTGCAGGTATCTATGCATTCCTGAACCGTCTGTTAATTCCTACAGGATTACACCACGCATTAAACAATGTATTCTGGTTCGATACTATCGGACTTGGAGACCTCAAACATTTCTGGGCAGGCGAGACATCAAAGGATGTTTCATGGAGCCTCGGAATGTACATGTCAGGTTTCTTCCCATGTATGATGTTTGGTATTCCTGGTGCAGCACTTGCTATGGTTAAGTGCGCAAAGCCTGCTAAGAAAAAGGCTGCCATCGGTATCCTTGCTTCTGCAGCTATCTGTGCATTCATCTGTGGTGTTACAGAGCCTTTCGAGTTTGCATTTATGTTCCTTGCTCCTGGTCTCTATGTGATTTATGCTTTACTTTATGGTATTTTCACAATGGTTACAGTAGCTCTTGGATTTAGAGCAGGCTTCTCATTCTCAGCCGGTGCGATGGATTTATTATTCTCATCTTCACTTCCGGCTGCAGCAAGGACATGGCTCATCATTCCTCTTGGAATCGCAGCTTTTATCGTATTCTACATTGTATTCTATTTCGCTATCAAGAAATGGAATCTTAAGACCCCTGGTAGAGAGGACGATGATGTCGAGGCAGAGAAGAAGGCAGTGCTTTCTAACAATGACTACACAGCAGTAGCAAAGACTATTCTTGAGGGCTGCGGTGGCAAAGACAATATTGCAAGCATTGACAACTGCATCACAAGACTTAGACTTGAGGTTAAGGATATCACTCAGGTTGATGACAAGAAGATTAAATCTGCAGGTGTTGCAGGCGTTATGAAGCCTGGCAAGAATTCTGTTCAGGTTATTATCGGAACCAAGGTTCAGTTTGTTGCGGATGAGTTTTCTAAGCTTTGCGAGTAGATTTGGTCTGCAATATAGCAGTGTTGATTCACATTAGGTGATTCGCATAATTTCATAATACATGATTAAAAGCCACACCGGGTGTTATGCCTGGGGTGGCTTTTTTAGTTGGTTCGGGCCGTAAGCCTCGCCCGGTCGTGGTGCACACGGACTCTCGTTTTCGCTACGCTGCGCTGTTAAGATACTGTACGGATTATGCTTTTGGGTTTTCAATGCTCGACGAAACCGGCTTTTATGCGCCGTCCGTGGCGCATAACGCCTTCCCCAGCCGTCCATGGCTGCGGATTTCTGTGCTTCACGGGCATAATCCTACAGTATCTAAACAGCTTCGCTATGCGCTCTCACGAGAATCCGTGTGCACCCGCCAGGCGGGGCTTACGGCCCTTACGCTGTGGTGGTAATCCACCTAAGAGCGTCGCTGGTCATACTGTTAGGTGTGAACAGTAACTGTCCAAATAGTGGGGAATGTATAGCTTTACAGCAAGGGTTGAAAAACAAACAAATGTTTGCTATAATAAACGAAGAGAGGAAATAAAAGTATATTAGGTTTAGTAATTTAAGTATTCATTTAATTTATTGTAATTAGGGAAAATCCAATATCAATCGATTGATAGAAAGAGTGATTTTATATGAACATATGGCTAAAGCTAAGGAAAACAGCAGCAATTACACTATGTGAGTTACTTGCAATTGCCACAATTTTTACAGGCTGTGCCTCCACTAATTTATCTGACACGGAAGCTGCCGGGTATTCTGCCGGAGCAGTTGTAGCAGGTGAGGATTCTTCCGGTGCTTTAGGCAGCAAGGATAATGCGGATGATATACAGGGCGGAAGTGACCCGGCGGAAGCTGATTCAGGTGCTAACGGTACAGGACAGGCGGATGCAGGGAAGCCACAGGAGGATCTGGTAAATAACAATTCCTACGTTTCCCTCGATGCTATTCCGGCATATGATGGCAAGGCATATGTGGCTGTCAACAATAATGAGCCTTTTTTTACGGACAGCGATATGATTACCACTGCTTTTGAAAATTACAGTGATTTGGATTCACTTGGCAGATGCGGTGTGGCTTATGCCAATATCTGCAAGGATATCATGCCGACTGAGGAGCGTGGCAAGATAGGCATGATAAAGCCATCAGGCTGGCATACGGTGAAGTATGATGTGATAAAGGACAGGTATTTATATAATCGCTGTCATCTTATTGGCTATCAGCTTGCCGGCGAGAATGCCAATCCGAAGAATCTTATTACCGGTACGAGATACCTGAATGTGGAGGGCATGCTGCCGTTTGAGAATCTGGTAGCGGATTATGTAAACAATACAGGAAATCATGTGCTTTACAGGGTGACTCCTATGTTCTCGGGCAGCAATCTAGTTGCAAACGGCGTTCTCATAGAGGCAAAGTCGGTTGAGGATAACGGTGGCGGCATACTTTTTAATGTCTATTGCTATAATGTGCAGCCCGGAGTCGGAATAAACTATGAGAATGGTGACAGCTGGCTGGATGGCACCACTCCGCAGCAGAGCGCTCAGACGGATACACCGCAGAATGAAGGCTCGCAGAGCAGCGCTGGAAGCGGGGCAGGAGAATCCGGCTCTTCAGGCAGTACAACAGGAAGTGCATCATCAGGCTCAGACAGCTCAGCAGCAGAAAATAGCGCTGCAGATTCCTCAAACAGCGAGACTATGGTTCATATCACAGCAACCGGCAAGAAATATCACCGTGCGGGCTGTCGGACTTTGAAAAAGAGTGACACAGAGGTAACACTTGATGAAGCAAAATCCATGGGCTTGTCACCGTGCGGAATTTGCAATCCGCCACAGTAGATGTGCATTAGCATTTGCAAGCCACGGCACCGCCAGGGCGCACGCATATGCATTTGATTGAGCGAATAGCGAAGCCGCTTAGATACTGTAGGATTATGCATATGAAGCACAGAAATGACTTGCCATGGAGGGCAAGTCAAGGAGAACCGCGCCATGGAAGGCGCGTTTCGACGGTTTCGTCAAACATAGAAGAATAAAAAGCATAATCCGTACAGTATCTTAGCGGCAAAGCGTAGCGAAAGCAAAGCATATGCGTATGCCCTAGCGGTCCCGTGGCTTGCAGCCCGTATAATTGCCATAAACCCTTGACGATTGCAAAACCGAAAAGTATAATAGAATAGCTAATGAATTCAATATTTTAATATAGATGGAGGAAACCAAATGGCACTGAGCAAAAAGCCGGTCAACGGCATGAAGGATATACTACCTGCAGAGATGGAAATCCGTGATTATGTGACAAGTGTGATCAAGGATACATACAGAAGCTTCGGATTTACACCGATAGAGACACCATGCATGGAGAATATAGCGAATCTCACAAGCAAGCAGGGCGGAGAAAATGAGAAGCTGATCTTCAAGGTAATGAAGAGAGGCGAGAAGCTGAATCTGGAGACAGCAAAGGAAGAATCGGATGTAGTAGACTTTGGAATGCGCTACGACCTTACAGTGCCACTTTCAAGATATTATTCAAACAATGCCAACAACCTGCCATCGCCGTTTAAGGCACTTCAGATGGGCAGTGTGTGGAGAGCAGACAGACCTCAGAGAGGCCGCTACAGACAGTTTACACAGTGTGATATAGATATACTCGGAGAGCCAAGCAATCTGGCAGAGATAGAGCTGATTACAGCAACCACTACCACAATCGGCAGACTCGGCTTCGAGAACTTTGAGATAAGAATCAACGAGAGAAGAATCCTAAAGGCAATGGCTGCTTACAGTGGTTTCGCTGAGGAGGACTACGACAGCGTATTTATCACACTCGATAAGATGGACAAGATAGGAGTGGAAGGCGTTGCAAGTGAGCTTGCACAGGATGGCTACCCACAGGAAAATATTGACAAATATCTTGATTTGTTCAAGCTTTTGGAGCAGACAAGGGATGTCACTGAGGGTGTAAATATACTTTCAGAAAAGCTTGGTGAATATTTAGACGAAGAAGTGGTTACAAATATGACAGAGATAGCTACGGCTGTCAATGCCACAAAGGGAGCAAAGTTTGAGCTCGTATTTGACCCTACACTTGTTCGTGGAATGAGCTACTACACAGGAACTATTTTTGAGATATCAATGCCTGAGCTTGGCGCAGCCTGTGGCGGTGGCGGACGATATGACAAGATGATTGGAAAGTTCACCGGAAATGATGTACCGGCCTGTGGTTTTTCAATCGGTTTTGAGAGAATTATCCTGCTTCTCATGGAGAGCGGCTTCAAGATTCCTGAGAGTCCAAAGAAGGTGGCTTATCTGGTTGAGAAGAAATATCCGGCAGACAAGCTTGTTGATGTCATGAACCAGGCAAAAGACGCAAGAGCAAACGGACAGCAGGTGCTTGTTGTGCGCATGAACAAGAACAAGAAATTCCAGAAGGAGCAGCTTATGAAAGAGGGCTACGAGGAGTTTGTTGAGTTCTTTAACAGATAGGAATCTGATAAGCAGCAGATTAGTTGTGTAGCAGCGGTATCAAACAGTTATTAGAATAAATATATAGTAGAAATATAAGGAGTATAAAATGGCAGAATCAATGCAGGGCTTACATAGAAGCCATAGATGTACAGAGGTATCAAATGCCAATATCGGTGAGAAGGTTACCGTCATGGGCTGGGTACAGAAGAGAAGAAATTTAGGAAGTCTCATTTTCGTAGATTTAAGAGACAGAAGCGGAATACTTCAGATAGTATTCGGTGAGGAAAATGTAGGTGCAGAGGGCTTTGAAAAGGCAGGCACCTTAAGAAGTGAGTTCGTCATCGCAGTTGAGGGAACTGTCCAGAAGAGAACAGCTGCTGTCAATGAGAACTTAAAGACAGGTGATATCGAGGTTATCGCTACATCAATCAGAGTGCTTTCAGAGGCACAGACACCTCCATTCCAGATTGAGGAGAATTCAAAGACCAGCGAGGACATCAGACTTAAATACCGTTATCTGGATCTTCGTCGTCCTGATATCCAGAGAAATCTCATGCTCAGAAGCAATGTGCTTCGCGTGATGCGTGACTTTATGGCAAACGAGGGCTTTTTGGAGATAGAGACACCAATCCTTTGCAAGTCTACACCGGAGGGCGCCAGAGACTATCTCGTGCCAAGCCGTATACACCACGGACATTTTTATGCGCTTCCACAGTCACCACAGCTCTTTAAGCAGCTTCTGATGGCTTCAGGCTATGACAGATATTTCCAGATTGCACGATGCTTCCGTGATGAGGATCTGCGTGCAGACAGACAGCCTGAGTTTACACAGGCAGATATGGAGCTTTCATTCGTAGATATCGATGATGTAATCGAGGTAAATGAGAGACTGTTAAAGCACCTTTTTAAAGAGGTCATAAATGTGGATGTTGAGATTCCGTTTAAGCGTATGCCTTGGCAGGAGGCTATGGACAGATTTGGTTCTGACAAGCCTGATACACGCTTTGGTATGGAGCTTTGCGATGTTTCGGAAGTGGTAAAGGACTGTGGCTTTGGAGTATTCACAGGAGCTCTTGAAAACGGTGGCTCTGTCCGCGGTATCAATGTAGAGGGACAGGCAAAGATGCCTCGTAAGAAGATTGACAAGCTTGTAGAGCACGCAAAGGGCTGTGGAGCAAAGGGACTTGCTTATCTGTGCATCAATGAGGATGGCACATACAAGTCATCATTTGCCAAGTTTATGACAGAAGCTGAGCTTGATGCACTTGTTGCAAAGATGAACGGAAAGCCGGGAGATTTACTCCTTTTCGCAGCAGACAAGAATAAAATCGTATGGAATGTACTTGGAGCGCTTCGTCTCATGCTCGGAGCTGAGCTTGGCCTGATTGATGAGAACAAGTACAATTTCCTCTGGGTAACAGAGTTCCCACTCCTTGAGTGGTCTGATGAGGAAAACAGATTTATGGCAATGCATCATCCATTCACTATGCCTATGGAGGAGGATTGGGACAAGATAGACTCAGATCCGGGCGCAGTTCGTGCAAAGGCATATGATATCGTACTCAATGGTACAGAGCTCGGTGGAGGCTCAGTGCGTATCCATCAGGATGACATTCAGGAGAAGATGTTTGAGGTGCTTGGCTTCACAAAGGAGCGTGCACATGAGCAGTTTGGATTCCTGCTTGATGCATTCTCATATGGTGTACCGCCACACGCAGGACTTGCCTTCGGTGTTGACCGTATCTGCATGCATATGCTGCATACAGACAATATCAAGGAGGTTATTGCATTCCCTAAGGTAAAGGACGCTTCGGACCTCATGTCAGAGGCACCCGGAACTGTAGATCCAAAGCAGCTTGAGCAGCTTGGAATAGCTGTAGCTGCAGAGGAAGATGAGGAATAACACTATAATATGAATTTGAAAAAAAATATTTTCAATGCGATTACCATAATACTGCTCGCCGCACTTATTGCGGGGGCAGTATTGCTTAATAACAGGATAAAAAAGCTCGAGACACAGATGTCATACACCTCAGACAACACATCGGTGATACTTTCTGATGTGCAGACCATGCAGGATGATATCAAGTCCACTCTTGAGGAGGAGGCCAGCCTCATAACAGACTGGGATATTTCCTTAAAAAGTGCAGATTTTACCGATATGACATACACAGTCTCTGTCTCGGTGGTGCCAAAGGAGTACACAGAGGATACAAAAACCAGTGTATTTTTCGGTACAAACGAGATACCGCTCGAGCTAGACGGCATCAAGTATACGGGCGAGGCCACACTTCCGCTGTCTGAGGACTATGCAGGCAATGTGACATTTCTGTTTGTTGACGGAAATAAGAGAAGCACAGAGGTGCTCGATAAGTTTGAAGGTGTGACATCAGTGTTCAAAAATGTAGCATCCGGCATACTTGCCGATAAACCAACCTTTGACAATGGCAGCATAAAGCTAGGCACAGATGTAGATGTAGCAGTCATGGGAAATGATTACTTTGACTTTAACAGTGTGCAGCTCGTAGTTGCAAGCTCAGATACAGAGCTAAAGACATACGATATCCGACAGCTGTTGGCAGAAAACGGCACGGATAGTGCAGACTCTGCAGACACAGACTCCATCACATCCGCCTTAAGCCGGAAGGATGATGCCAAAAAAGATGGCTCAAAGAATGACACGGAAAATGATACCTCTGATGCCTCAAAAGAGGACGACGGTAAGCTCCATAGCCTCGAAGGCACAGTCAAAATCGAAGACTTAATCCCTGTCACAGCCGCGAGCAATATCAAAATATATGTCAAAGCAGTATCGGCACAGGGCTACACCTTCACATATGACCTGTTCGATGGTACCGTAAATCAGGACATCACAGACTTTGAAACCACAGCCGACATATCCGGCGGCGACTACACAGTAACCGACCCGGCCGGCGGCAAATACGAGCCATAAAAATATGATATAAGCGTCATTATTTAAAATCAGTTTTTCTTGTGTTTTCAAGGCGGCTCAGAATATTTATAAACAATATATAACTATTTAATAAGCTCATTTCGCATAAGTGAAATGAGCTTTAAATTTAAAAAGTAAAAAGTGCCGGACAATATTTCACGCCAGTGAAATAAGTCCGGCACTGCCAAAATGCAAGGTAGCAAAGCGCCTCGCTCATAAACCTGAATTAGCCGGAGAGTACACAGTGTGTTCCTAAGAAAAATGTGAACTGCCGCGGAGTTCCATAAAGTAAAAAAGAAAGAAAATGTAAATAAAACCATAATCTGTCCGGAAAAAGAACCGCGGCTGACTTCACATTTTTCTGAGGAATATACTGTGTGCTATGCCGGCAACCTCACAACCTAAAAAGCGAGGCGCCCACCACACCTATCATATGATGAGCTGTGCTCACCCTTCTTTTTTGCTGAGCGGCAGCGTAAATATAAACTCAGTTCCCACACCCTCAGTACTTATCACATTTATATTCTCACCATGTGCCTGCACGATTTCTTTAACTATAGACAGGCCAAGTCCCGTACCGCGCTTATCCTTTCCGCGGGATAAATCACTCTTGTAGAAGCGCTCCCAGATCTTTGAAAGGCTGTCCTTTGGTATACCGATACCGTGATCCTTTATTGATATAAACACCTTTTCATTTCTGATACTTGTCTCAATCTTGATACTCGAATCATTATTTGAAAATTTCACAGCGTTGTCAATCAGGTTGTAAAGAATCTGCTGGATTTTGACCATATCACCGCGCACGAAAAGCTCTTTTCCGGTGAGCAGCAGGTCAAAGCTTAAGCCCTTTTCACTGCATTTACCTTCGAAGGTGAGAATTGTCGTGCGGATCATTGTATTGATGTCAAAATCAGCAATATCCAGGTGTATGCCGTGATGACCGAACTGGTTCAGATCAATAAGACTCTTGGTGAGCTTATTGAGCCTCTCGGTCTCAAAAAGGATGATGTTTAAGTATTTATCCTGCATCTCAACAGGAATGGTTCCGTCCAGCATGGCCTCCACGTAGCCCTTTATCGAGGTAAGAGGGGAGCGGAAGTCGTGTGACACGTTGGAAACAAACTTGCGCTGATCCTCCTCAAGCGTATCAAGCTCCGTTGCCATGTAGTTGAGTGTGTTTGCCAGATAGCCGATTTCGTCATTGGAATGTACATCAATCTGGGCAGTGAAATCGCCCTTTGCATACTTCTTTGCGGTCTTTGTGATTCGTGTGATTGGCTGGTAAATGGAGCGGCTCATCATGACAAGCATAATAAATGCCACTGCAAAAATGAGCGCTACAGTGTAAAAGGAGATATTCATAAAACCGTTTACACCTGCCGTGATATGGCTCATTGTCTTGTGAATGACTATGTAGCCGATATTCTGGTACGAGACATTTACCGGGGAAAATACGGACAGCATCTTATGCTTGAAGGAGCCGTAAAAATCTCCAATCATATAGTTGTTGCTGCCAAAATCGGTGACATCAAAGCCATTTATCACTACAGGCTTAGAACTGTCATTTTGGGTATCAATGCCTATTGACGGATCATCTGAGTCCATGAGCAGCTCACCGTCAGGGCTGACCACCCATACCTTGGCATCCATATAGTCGGCTACGATTTTCATGTGATTCTGGAAATCGCTAAGCGACATGGATGAGCCAAAGTATTCGGCGGCGTAATCACCTGCAATGATGGATGCTTCCCTGTAGAGATTGGATGCCTCCTGCTTTTCAATATAGTCTGTGGTGAGATGCTGTGTAAAGGTGCATATAATGAAAAAAGCGATGACACCGTAAATCAGATAGCTGATTAACAGCTTAGCGTAGATGGTGTGCTTCATTATTATTTTACCTCAAATTTGTATCCGATGCCCCAGACAGTTGCGATGCGCCAGGTTGGCTTGTCCTTGATTTTCTCGCGGAGACGCTTTACATGCACATCGACAGTGCGGGTGTCGCCGACATATTCATAGCCCCATATGTTGTCCAGAAGCTGCTCCCTCGTAAACACCTGATTTGGAGATGAGGCAAGAAAATATAAAAGCTCAAGCTCCTTTGGCGGCATATCAATCTGCTGTCCGTCATAAGTGACAGAGTAGTTGGACAGATTTACAATAAGCCCCGGGTACTCCACACACTTGATATCTACGGAAGCATAGGCCTCCGGCTTTGCAGGCTGGAAGCGTCTGAGCACGGCCTTGACTCTTGCCACAAGCTCCTTTGAGTCAAAGGGCTTGAGTATATAGTCGTCGGCGCCAAGCTCCAGGCCTAAAACCTTGTCAAATACCTCGCCCTTTGCGGAGAGCATGATAATCGGCACATCGGACTTTGCACGTATCTCACGGCATACCTGATAGCCGTCTATGCCCGGAAGCATGAGGTCCAAAAGAAGCATGTTTGGCTTGTAGTGCTCAAACGCGATAAGAGCCTGCTCACCGTCATTTACGATTTTGGTGTCATAGCATTCCTTGGTCAGATATAGAGATATAAGCTCTGCTATATTGTTGTCGTCGTCTACTATCAGTATTTTCTGTTTAACAGCCATTTCTAATCTCCTTCTTAAAAATTATTTATATTCCGTAAAAGTAAATTGTCGTTATTTAAAGGTTGCGATGGTTACTCCGGCATCGCCCTCACCAAACTCACCGAGATGGTATTCCGCAATAGTTTTTGTCCTCTTAAGGAGTCCATGCACAGCCTTTCGCAGTGCACCGGTGCCTTTTCCGTGGACAATGCGCACAGATGAAAGATGAGCGATATATGCGTCGTCCAAGTATTTATCTAAGAGAGCAAGTGCCTCATCCGTAGTCTTTCCAATCAGGTTGATTTCTGATGAAACTGACAGCGATTTGCTCATCTTTATCTTGCTTCCGCTGCCGCCGTACTTCTTGGCAGGAGAGACATCGTCGTTTAAGAGCACGAGGTCATTAATATTAACCAGCGAGCGCAGTATACCCATCTGCACATACAAATCACCCTTGGCGTTTGGCAGAGTGTGGACAGTTCCCTTCAGATTGAGGGAGAGCACAAGCACAGAATCACCGATGCGCAGCTTCTTAGGCGCCTTGTGATTTGCCTTGGCAGTGTTTTTCTTGATGTCTGACAGCTTCTTTTCCTTGTCATTCATCTTGTCACGAAGGGCAGAGCGCTCCTTTTCCATCTGGCTCATAGGAGCCTGTCCCTGTCCGTATTTGTTGAAATTGCGGATGGTTTTGTCGGCAAGTTCCTTTGCATCCTGCAGTATCTTGTAGGCTTCCTCATTTGCCTCGCGTAAAATCTTGTCTTTGCTCTTGTCTATACGCTCGTTTTTCTCTTCGAGCTGTTTCTTGAGCTTTTCAATCTCGGCCTTGTAGCTGTTGATTTCAAGCTGTTCCTTTTCGATAGTTTGTCGCTGTGATTCGAGGCTTGCAATCAGATCCTCAAAATCAAGGTCGTTATCATTAATTCTGCTTTTTGCATCCTCGATGATGTTTTCGTCCAGACCAAGCTTTGATGAGATTGCAAATGCGTTACTCTTTCCAGGAATACCGATTAACAGGCGGTAGGTAGGGCTTAAAGTTTCCACATTGAACTCACAGCAGGCATTTTCCACACCGTCTGTGGAAAGCGCATATACCTTCAGCTCACTGTAGTGTGTGGTGGCCATGGTGATGGCACCATACTGGTGCAGCCTGTTTAAAATTGAGATGGCAAGTGCCGCACCCTCTGTCGGGTCGGTTCCCGAGCAGAGCTCATCAAACAGGCAAAGGCTTCTGTCGTCAGCTTTTTCAAGAATTTTTACGATATTGGTCATGTGAGACGAGAAGGTACTGAGACTTTGCTCAATACTCTGCTCATCGCCTATATCCGCAAAGACATCCTCAAAGATGGCGAGCTTTGACCTGTCAGCCGCAGGAATGTGAAGACCTGCCTGACCCATGAGAGTCAAAAGTCCGACAGTCTTTAGTGAAACCGTTTTACCGCCGGTATTTGGTCCGGTGATGATGAGCTGCTTATATTCCTCGCCAAGCCGTACATCTATAGGGACCACCTTTTTAGCATCCAAAAGCGGATGACGGCCCTTTCTGATATTGATATGCCCCTCGGTGTTGAACTCCGGTGCCACACCGTTGTATGATTTAGCCAGATTTGCCTTTGCAAAAATGAAGTCAAGCTCTGAAAGAATCTCGTAGTCCTGCTCCAAAGCAGCCGCATTCATGGCAACCTTGTCGCTGAGCGCTGCAAGGATTTTTTCAATCTCCTCCTGCTCCTTTATAAAAAGCTCCTTGAGCTCGTTATTCAAATTGACGACAGCCATCGGCTCTATAAAAAGGGTAGAGCCGGTAGATGACTGGTCGTGCATCATGCCGGGTACATTGCCCTTTGCCTCAGCCTTTACAGGCAGACAATATCTGCCGTCGCGCATGGTCACAACTGCATCCTGCAGATATGTCCTCGTTGTGCTGTTGTTCATGAGCTTGGTGAGCTGCGCATGGATTCTGTCGTTCATGCCGCGTATGCTCTTTCTTATCTTAAAAAGCTCAGGACTCGCATCATCGGCAATCTCTTCCTCAGATAAAATGCACCGCTTAATCTCATCGCAGAGCGCAGAAACCGGTTCAATCCCTGCAAACAGACCGGAGAGTGAATCCTGCTTCTCATTGTCCATGGCGCTTCTGCCATAAGCCTTCACGCGCTTTGCAACCTCCAAAAGACTGCAGATGCGAAGAAGCTCGGTCGTATTCAGAGCACCGCCGATATCAAGCCTCTTTAGGGAAGCGTGTACATTGTGTATGCCAACGAAGGACACTCCGCTGTCTTTGTACAGGCGGCTTAGTGCATCGGCAGTGGTGGTCTGCAGATGTCTGATTTCGTATAAATCGGTGATAGGCTCAAGCGAAAGACACCTTTTCTTTGTCTCATCACATGCTGCGTAGCTGCTTAGCATGGTGAGGATTTTGTTATATTCCAATGTTTTGTAAACTTTTTTATTCATTTCTATATCCTTATATTGCTGTATCAGATATTTATTGAAAATATCTTAAATAGATGGTTGAGGTTTAAACTCATATTAACACATTATAGCCGAAAATTGTTTAAAAAACCACATTAAATTATATCTAAATGTAAAGGGATGCCGGGGCAAGGAGCTATCGAGCCATGGAAGGCGAGTAGCGACGGTTTCGTCATGGATAGAAAAAGTAAATGCATAATCCATACAGAATCTTAGTCACGCAGCGTAGCACCGTTGGGAGTAGTGCAGCAGTCCGGCGGGTACATGCCGCAAGCCCGTATTCAAAGGCAGTACTCAAAAAATATGGTTGCAACGCAATATAATTCAGAATATAATGTAAGATAGTAACTAAAGACATCTAATCAGGGTGACAATATGGAGCAATTTATCAGAGAAAAGATAAAGGATAAACCGCTGAATAAAAAAAGACTTGCAAAAAAAGTAGGCACAGCAGCACTCTGCGGAGTGGCATTTGCAGTGGCTGCAAGCATTGTTTTTGCTATATTTCTGCCGGTTATCAACAGACAATCAAAAAAAGCTTCAGATGGAAAAAATAATAATGATGTGCAGACAGCTACACAGCAGTCAGGCATAGATGACAGCAGTGATGCATATAGTGAAAATGGTACACAAAGCACAGAGTCCGGCACTTCTTCGGAGCCGTCTTCGCAGACCTATCAGCCTACACTCGCGGATTATCAGGCAGTGCAGAACCAGCTCTACAGAGTGGGCACTTCGGCCACGAAATTTGTAGTAGGAGTCACGGGTGTGACAGATGCCACTGATATTTTCAACAATTCCTATGAGACCGAGGGTCAGGGAGTGGGAGTGATACTGAGGGACAATGGAAAGCAGCTAATCATTCTGACAGAGAAAAATGTAGTGGATAAGGCGGATAAGCTTAGTGTAACCTTTGTAAACGACATGATGGCTGATGCTGCGTTGGTAAAGTATGACAGCAATACGGGTATAGCAATCATTTCCGTGGATAAGTCACTTCTGGACGATGCCACAATAAGGGCTATAGCGGTTGCGGAGCTTGGTAATTCAAATATTGTTTCAAGAGGAGCATCTGTCATTGCGCTTGAGGCAAACTATGCCATTCTCACAGGTCTTGTAACGTCAACAACCAACGAGCTGTCGGCGCAGGACAACAATTACTCGGTGCTCACCACAGATATCGCAAGCAACAAGTTACAGAGCGGTATACTGATTAATACAGATGGTCAGGTCATAGGGCTTTCGCTGCAGGATTTCAATCCGGCGGAGGAAAACAATACGCTCACGGCTGTCAGCATAAGCGACCTGTCACCTGTCATTGAAAAGCTCGAGAGCGGCGCGGATGTGCCGTACATAGGCATCACCTGTACTACAGTTACAGAAAAAATAGCAAACAGATATAACATCCCAAAGGGTGTTTATATAAAGCAGGTTACCATGGATTCACCGGCATTTGTCTCGGGGCTTCAAAGCGGAGATGTGATAGTTGCGGTAAACAATACAGAGGTGTCGAATGTGTCCGCGTACAACACACAGCTTATGAAGCAAAAGCCTGAGGATACCTGCAATCTGAAAGTAAAGAGAAAAGGAAGCAACGGCTACACGGAGATTACCTGTCAGGTGAAAATCGGAGTGATGAATTAGCCGAAATTAGGAGGATATATGAAGTATATTTCAACTCTCCGCGAGGGAGAGAGAATCAATGAGATTTTTTTATGCAAGAGCAAGCAGACAGCCATGACCAAAAGCGGAAAGCCTTATGACAATGTTATCCTGCAGGATAAGACAGGCACGCTGGATGCCAAGATATGGGATGTTGGCTCAGTAGGCATTGAGGAATTTGATGCAATGGATTACATAGCCATAACCGGTGATATCACAAGCTTTCAGGGCAATTTGCAGTGTTCCATAAAGCGTGCGAGAAAGGTAAACGAGGGAGAATATGACCCTGCGGATTATCTGCCGGTCAGCGATAAGGATGTCGAGGTCATGTATAAGGAACTCATGGGCTTTATCGGCTCTGTAAAGAATCAGTACCTGTCACAGCTCTTACATAGCTTTTTTGACAATAAGGAGTTTGAGCGCCGTTTCAAGTTCCATTCAGCCGCAAAGAGCGTGCACCACGGCTTTGTAGGAGGTCTTTTGGAGCATACACTCGGTGTGACGAAGAACTGTGATTATTTTGCAAAAATGTATCCGGTTTTAAACCGTGACCTGCTTCTTACGGCAGCCATTTTCCATGATATCGGAAAATTAAAGGAGCTTTCTACTTTCCCGGAGAATGACTATACAGACGCTGGTCAGCTCCTCGGACATATCATGATTGGTGCAGAGTGGGTAGGCGATGCGATTAAGAGCATCGACGGCTTCCCGGTAGTACTCGCAAACGAGCTGAAGCACTGCATACTTGCCCACCACGGCGAGCTTGAGTTTGGCTCTCCTAAAAAGCCGGCACTTGTCGAGGCACTTGCACTTAGCTTTGCCGACAACATAGATGCCAAGATGGAGACCTTCAGGGAGCTGCTTGTAAATGTGCCTGAAAACGATACAAAGTGGCAGGGCTACAACAGATTTATGGAGACAAATTTCCGCAGAACAAGTGTGTAAAAAGGCGGACGATATTAATCATAAATGAGGGGCAAAATACCTTTTGACCCTCATATCATTATACATAAAATAAAGAAGAGAAAAGCATGAAAAAAAATGACATATTTGAACTTGAAATAACAGATATGGGAACAGATGGCGAGGGTATCGGACATTATGATGGCATGACCTTTTTCGTAAAGGATGCACTGATTGGTGACGTCATAACAGCCCGCGCAACAAAATTAAAGAAAAACTATGGCTACGCAAGAGTGGAAGAGATTAAGACTCCTTCCACTTTTCGCGTTGAGCCGCAATGTGAGCTGCACAAGAGATGTGGCGGCTGCCAGATACAGGCGCTCTCCTATGAAAAGCAGCTTGAATTTAAAAATAATAAGGTGCGCAACAATCTCATGCGTATAGGTGGATTTTCCGAGGCAAAGCTGGACAGTAAAATGCAGCCGCCTGTTGGCGCAGACAATCCATACCGCTACCGCAACAAGGCACAGTTTCCGGTGGGATACGACAGGGATGGCAATATAGTGACAGGCTTTTATGCATCGCGAAGCCACAATATCATCCCGGTTGAGGACTGCAGGCTTGGGGTGCCGCAAAACAAAGAGATACTCGACATCATAAAGGAATGGATGAATGAGTGCGGCATCACACCGTATGACGAGAATACACACAAAGGGCTCGTGCGCCATGTGCTTATCAGATATGGATTTACATCAAAGCAGATTATGGTGTGTCTTGTGATAAATGCAGATGAGTTGGAGCCAGAACACGGAGCAGCGGATATTGCAGGTGCAGAACGTGGGGAATTTGCTGGCAAGCGTAACTATGATAAAGCAAGTGATAACAAGGAATGTGGCAGCAAGGCAAGTGATAGCAGGCATAATGTAGCAGATATACTGTGCGAAAGACTCTCAAAAATCGATGGAATGACTTCGATTTCCTACAATATTAACAAGGAAAACACAAATGTCATCCTCGGCAAAAAGACGGTCTGCATATGGGGCAGACCATATATTGAGGACACCATCCATCTGCTTTCTTACCCTGATTTCACACCACAGGGGACAGGCATCACATATCAGATTTCGCCACAGTCGTTCTATCAGGTAAACCCGAAGCAGACAGAAAAGCTTTACAGCACGGCACTTGCATTTGCAGGGCTCACAGGAAATGAAAATATCTGGGATCTCTACTGTGGTATCGGTACCATATCGCTCTTTTTGTCACAGAAGGCAAAGCAGGTGTACGGAGTGGAAATAGTGCCTCAGGCAATCGAGGATGCCAAAAACAATGCGAAGCTCAATGGCATCACAAATGCACAGTTTTTCGTAGGAAAGGCTGAGGAGGTGCTTCCACAGTTTTATGAGAATGCAAAGAAAAAAGAGAATATCACTGATGATACAGCATCCACCGGACGTACAGATATGCTTCGCCCGGATGTGATAGTCGTTGACCCTCCAAGAAAGGGCTGTGATGAGAAGTGTCTGAACACAATGCTTGCGATGTTACCGGAGAGGATTGTATATGTGAGCTGTGATTCGGCAACATTGGCAAGGGATTTGAAGATACTCTGTGAAGAGAAGTATGAACTCATGAAGTGGCAGGCATTTGATCAGTTTTCTCATACGACGCATGTAGAAAGTATTTGCCTCCTCGAGCGGGTGAGCAACTGAAAAATATTGATATGAACTAAGTAAATTTATAGACATTTTCTTATCGTAAAGCTATAATATTAAAATCATATAGAACAGATAGACATTGATTTTAGAAAGTGATACAAATGAAAAAGCTAAAAAAGAGATTCATTATTCCGGCAGTGGTATTTATATTGGGCATGTGTGCGTTAATCGGCGCTATATATGTAGTCGGCAAGAGTCAGGAACAGCAGAACAGGACAAATGCAAAGCTCAATGCGATGACATATACGGAGCGTATATATGGCGAGCTTATGGAGGGAATAGGAGTTACCGATAGCTTAAAGCAGGTTGTCATAAGTGGTGATGGAAATATAAATAGGTTTTATGATATTGCAGCAAATATGATGGACGATTCGATTCAGAGTATACAGATAGCACCGAATGGAGTTGTGACTGAAATATATCCGGAGGAGAGTAATGAATCCAGTAAGATTGATCTGATAAATGATAGTGACAGGGGAGAGATTTCGCGCTATGCGAGGGATAATGACACTGTAATTATGCAGGGACCATTGGAGCTGAAGCAGGGCGGATATGGTATAGCAGTGCGCAATCCGGTTTATTTGGAGGATGAAAATGGTCAGAAGAGCTTTTGGGGCTTCACAATTGTTATACTGAAAGTTCCGGAAATTTTTTCTGAATCTGTAGAGGCTCTTTCCAGTTTTGGATATAAGTACAGTCTGCAGAAGTTTGCTTCGCCGTGGGATGATACGTATGAGTGGGTTTACGGTTCAAAGGAAGAGTTGAACGATCCGGTGATATATGACTTTAACGTGTATGGATACAAGTGGAGGCTTGAGATTTTACCCAAGAGTGGGTTTTACAATAACAGATATCTGCTATATCTGTTCATCGGAGGTGGAGTTATTGTCCTGCTTTTGGCAGGGCTTACAGCAGCGTTGATTTCAATCAATGAGAACAGGAAGAATTTCAAGAGACTGGCTGTGACCGATGCACTGACCGGTATCTACAACAGGCACGGTTTTGATGAGCAGGTTGAGCAATATATGAGACAGAATCCGCAAAAGCATTGTGTTGTGGCAATGCTTGATATTGACGATTTCAAGCTGGTCAACGATGTGTATGGACATGCGGCAGGTGATGGTGCATTGCAGAAGCTTGCAGAGAGCATGAAGCAATATTTTTCAAAGGATGTTATACTAGGCAGAAACGGAGGCGATGAGTTTAGCATTTTTATGCCGGATTGCACGGTAGAGGAGGTTAAGCCTTTTCTTAAGAAGTTTACAGGAGAAACCAAGAAATTTTATTGTAAAGGTGAAGAACATACATTTACCATTTCACTGGGCTTTGCGGAGTATCCTGTTTTGGCTGATGACCGTTCACAGCTCATGCGGTGTGCGGATATGGCACTTTATGAGGTGAAAATGCGTGGGAAGAACGGCTGCATGGCATACCGTGAGGGGGAGCGTATAAAGAGCCGTGCGAAGCTTGGATTTGCCGTGAAGGATATTATTGACAATATGCCGGGAGCGTTCATTGTTTACAGGGCAGATAAAGAAAATGATGAGATCCTGCTTGCAAACAATGAGCTGCTTAGGCTTACAGGCTGTAAAAATATGGACGAGCTGCTTGCATATACAGGTAAGAGCTTCTGTAATCTGATACGTCCGGATGAACAGGAAAACTGTCAAAAAAGCATATGGTCGCAGATTAACGGAGGACACTCAAATGATTATATTTTCTTTCATATGAAAAAAGCAGACGGCACATATATTTCAGTGCTCGATCATGACAGGATAGTGGATTCAGTGCACAATGGTAGAGTATTTTATGTGATGATTATGGACTTAAAGTCACTGCAGAGGCACTATGGAGACTGCCTGGAGCTGGTGGAAAAGTAGAAAAAAGCAGATTGTGAACACATGCGTTCACAATCTGCTTTTTTAATAGTGCATACACAATTTATTTATCCGAATAAATCACATTTCCACCGCATACGGTGTACTTAACCTTACCGGTCAATTCCATGCCGGTAAAAGGTGTGTTTGATGATTTTGATGCATATTCGCATGGTACCCATATTTCGTCAGGATCAAAGATGACAAAATCTGCAGCAGCACCCTCTGAGATAGTACCGTAAGGCATGTGGTACAGCCTGGCAGGGTTGATAGTCATCTTTTCCAAAAGCTCAAGCATGCTTAGATGGCCCGGTTTGACAAGGCTTGTGATACCAAGAGCAAGAGATGTCTCAAGACCGATGATACCGCTTGGAGCTTCGGTTACAGGCTTTGATTTTTCCTCGGTGCTGTGAGGCGCATGATCTGTTGCGATAAGGTCTATTGTGCCATCGATAAGTCCCTCTATAATCTTTTGACGGTCTGCTTCAGTGCGCAGAGGTGGATTCATCTTGGCAAGGGTGCCGTGCTCTAAGACAGCATCCTCAGTCAGCGTGAAGTGATGTGGAGTGGCCTCGGCATGGAGCCTTGCACCAAGCTTTTTGTAGGTGCGGACTATATCAACAGATACACCGGAGCTGATGTGCTGTATTACAACATCAGCACCACTGCGCAGCGCAAGCAGACAGTCTCTTGCGACAAGGGCTTCCTCAGCGATGGATGGTGAGCCGTAGATACCGAGAGCGTCAGATACTTTTCCATGGTTGATGCCGTTGTTTTTGATAAATGCAGGGTCCTCCTCATGGAGACTTATCGGCATATCCAGCTTTGCAGCATTTTGCATGGCTCTGTAGCAGAAAGCAGCATTTGTAAGCGGGATACCGTCATCGGTAAAGCCACATGCTCCGGCTTCCTTTAAAGCTGCCATGTTAACCTCATCCTGTCCTTTGAGGGAGTGCGATATTGCAGCGGCCTGATACATACGGATTTTTTCCTGCTTTCCACGTGTGAGGTTGTCCTTTAGAGTATCCACATTGTCCACTGTAGGCTTTGTGTTTGCCATGCACACAACAGTTGTGAAGCCACCCTTTGCGGCAGCCAGGGAACCGGTGTGGATATCCTCCTTGTATGTGAAGCCCGGATCACGGAAATGCACATGTGTGTCGATAAGTCCCGGTCCGACAATCATTCCGGATGCATCTATTATTTCTTCTTTTTCAGTTGCAGCAGCGTCTGACGCATATGAGATGTCAGGTGCTATTTTTACTATTTTCCCATCTTTTACAAGTATATCCATCTGTTCGTAGAGACCTGAAGCAGGGTCTGCTACAATGCCGTTTTTTATTATCATGATAATCCTCCTGTAGATTGTACTTATTTTCTGATACTATGAGTATATAGTATAATGAAGCGTACGAATTTGCAAATAAATTTCGTAATTGTTCAGTGCCTTCATAGCTGCGAGCCGCAATCATAATCGTCTGTATATATGGACAATAGAAAATTTTATAGATATAATATGATTTAAGGGATCCTGAATTGGATACCTTTTGACCATCACATCATTTTACTAAGTAGGACTAAATTGGCATAATGTACAATAGCCATAGGTTGATAGCATAGTAGGCAGACCCTGGGGAGCTGTAATCCCTAAAACTTTTAAAACAGCACCCAAAATTCAGCCCAAAAGCCGGAAAAATAGCGAGAAAAGTAGCTGAAACTGCAGAAATCTCTAAAACAGCTCCTAGAATTCAGCCCAAAAGCCGGAATAAATTGCGAGAAAAGTAGCTGAAATTGCAGAAATCTCCAAAACAGCTCCTAGAATTCAGCCCAAAAGCCGGAAAAATAGCGGGAAAAAGTAGCTGAAATCACTATAAATCACAAAACAGCTCCAAAAAATTAAAGGGAGAAAAACAATGAGCTTAATAAAAGGTATACATCACGTATCAATGAAGTGCAGCAGCACAGAGGAATATGAAAAGACAATAGATTTCTACAAAAACATTCTGGGAATCCCGGTCGCAAGGGAATGGCAGGCAGGAATCATGCTTGATACCGGAAACGGAATTGTTGAGATTTTTAACGATGGAGATGATGCACCGGACAAAGGTGTTATTCGTCATTTCGCATTCGCAACAGATGATGTGGATGCGTGTGTAGAGGCTGTAAAAGCAGCAGGATACGAGGTATTTATCGAGCCGAAGGATATAGAAATCGCATCAACACCGGTATTTCCGGCGCGCATAGCATTCTGCAAAGGACCACTTGGCGAGGAAATCGAGCTGTTTGAGGAAAAGTGATAGAACGGATTAATGGTTTTATAGGGGTATTATACTATGGGAAAAACTCCAGTTAAGCACACGCTTGCAGGCTATATTATAAAAAAAACAGACACCGAAGGATACCGGTCAGGAAAACTAACCGGAGAAAAACATTTTAACAAAATAACAGAAATGATGGAATTTGTTGGTGGACGCCGGAAACTAATCGATCAGGCAAGGTTCATAGAGAATAATACACAAGCAGGCCACGATGGGAAGATAAGAATTAGTTGGATTCAGGTCAACAGCGATATTAAAAAAATTGATTGTGATGTCAGCAGCATACCGGAGCTGTGTCGGCTTGAGGGTGTTGAGGATTCAAGAGCAAAACAGCTAAGATTGATAGAGTCTGTAAAGCAGTGGAAATCAGAGGTTGGTGACTGCGATTGGATATGCAGATATTATGATGATATTTTGGGGCGTCTGGAAGCCGGAAAGAGTGTCACAGAGGCTGAGGAGGATATGCGTTTTAAGTGTATCAATGCTATAACAAGAATAAAGGCGCCTGTGTGGGAGCGTGTTTTTAGTGCAAAGGTTTTTAAAGATTCAAAGAAATTTGAAAAATGCTATCGACAAAAGATGGTATCAATTCTGACTAAATATTCTCCATATTATGAGAAGGATATGGAGGATTATGATACAGAGGGAGAGGAAGATGATGCCAAAGAGGATAAAAAGAAGTCGGGGCTTGAAATTTTGAAGATGCATGGCATTATGTCATATGCACAGACAATGGAATGGAAGGGACCATTGTCATATAGAATTGATGATACATGTGTTATTGATACGTCAAAGCAGATTTATGGAACCATTATTAATACGCAGACACTTGAGCATGCAAGTCCGGTTTCGCTTGCAGGATGCAAAAGAATTATGACCATAGAAAATAAGGCTAACTATGAAAGTATGCAATATGATGAGAATACCTTGTATATTTTTTGTCATGGTTATTTTACTCCTAAGGAAGTGTATTTTCTAAAGAAATTAAGCCTTATTGTATCTAAGGAATGTGAGTTCCTCCATTGGGGAGATATGGATTTTGGAGGGATAAGCATATTCTTGTTTATTAAGGATAGAATTTTTGAAAAACTAATGCCTTATAGAATGGGGGTAGCGGATTTTGAGGAAGCATTAAAAAAAGACGCTGGAATACCACTTAAGGCTTCAACTAGGGAAAAACTTCAAAAAAAGGATGCAGGATTGCTTGCTGAATTAAAAGAAGCAATTCTTGAATCGGATAAAACAATAGAGCAGGAAAGGCTCTTATGAGGCTGATTCGGAAAACTCTAAATACACATATATATTTGACAAATTATTAGAATGTGATTCATACGCACAGCATACCTCCTTCGTGCATACAATAGCATGAAGGAGGTATGTTTTTATTATGAATCCATTTAAAATGAGGCCGGAGAGAACCGGCGATTTATTTGTTGACTGGGAGAAATTCTGGGTAAAACCATATAACAAAAATGAGGTAAATCCGTATACAAGGACGAGAATCATATTGATGAATGGTACAGAATTTGAAAACGTGTGGTTTTCACATCAGTTTTCAAGAAGCGTAGGTGATGATGAGCTTAGACGAAAGCTTGCATACATCAGGAAAAGTGAGCAACAGCAGCAGAAAATACTCACACATTTAAAGCCGGCAGATGAGTCGGCATTGGAGCACACCATAGGCTACGAGCAGCTTGCGGTTGATCTGACTGCGCATCTTGCAAAACGAGTAAATGACAAAAATATTAAGTCTGCGCTCGATTTTGCCTTGCTCGAGGACTTTGATCATTTGTACCGCTATGCAGATTATCTTGATTTTACCACAGGTGAGCATGCAGAGAAGCTTGTCGGAGGCTATACGGAGATCACACCGGGCAGACCGACTATTTCACATCACAGGCATCCATATGATTCAATACGATATCCGATGACGGATAAATGCCCTGTGACAATGGATGTGCTGGCTGCAAACGTAATCACAGCAGCAGAACAGCAGACTATGAACTACTATATGAACACAGCGGCACTTTGGCCTGATGAGATGGGACGCAGACTTTATCAGGAAATCGGAATGGTCGAGGAACAGCATGTCACACAGTATGGCAGCCTGTTGAAGCCATGCATGAGCCGCCTTGAAAATCTTCTTGTGCATCAGTATGTCGAGTGCTGGCTGTATTGGAGCTGTTATGAAACGGAGACGGATACAAGAATACGTGGCATATGGCAGTTTATGTTTGAACAGGAGCTTAAGCATCTGCATATTGCACTTGAGCTGCTAAGACAGTACGAGAAAAAGGATTGGCAGGAGGTCATCCCTGACGCTGAGTTCCCGGCTCCTCTTGTGCTGGAGAGCAATATTGAGTATGTCAGGTGTGTGCTTGGCAGTACGGTAAACGATACAGCATGCCGTGAAAGGTATGTGGATGTAAGAACAAATGCTCCTGAAACATTTATCAGATATCAGCGCCTGGTCAATGACCCGGTAAGAAATGTAATGAGTCATACTTTTATTGAGGATTATATCCGCAAAAACGGGGAGGATTATCGCTTTGAGGTGGCGCCAAATCCGGTGCCGGAGCTCCGTGACCGTACCAAGGATAATATATGTGTGGGAAGACAGCCTCTTTGCAGGAATCGGTATTAGAAGCCATTTTATATGCCATTTTATATGCCATCTGTGGCATGTGATACCCGGCCCTGACGTTTTGTCAGGGCATTGCTGTGCAAAGAAGTATAACTCGATTGTATCTAAGCTATGGAGTAGCTTGTACTCGTTGCCGGTCACACTGTTAGGTGTGAACAGTAACGAGTAAGGCTCACAGAAGCCGGTTGACGAAATTATATAGGTGTATTAAACTGTAATCGGGTTAGAGAAGACTAATTACATACAGCTGTTTTACATTAAGTGGTTTTGAATATTCAGTTACTGTAAAATGATATACGAAACGATATAAGAAATAATATGTTGAATAATAAAATATTCAAACTTCCCATATTTTATTTTGTGATACCGGCCTAGCATACAGTGTATTCCTCATATTTTTTTCTTCGGAACAACTGTATACTCTCCGGTAAATATAGTTTTATATATGGGAAGTTTGTGTAAAATAGAAAAACAGCAGAATAGGAGGCAACCATGATTACATCAACCATATTAGGTTTATTAATACCATTTATAGGCACGTCGCTCGGTGCGGCATGTGTACTTTTTATGAAAAATGAGCTTTCCGTAAAGACCACAAAAATGCTCAGTGGCTTTGCAGCAGGCGTAATGATTGCGGCATCAGTCTGGAGTCTTCTGATTCCGGCACTTGAGCAGTCACAGAGCCTTGGAAAAATGCAGTTCGTCCCGGCAGTAACAGGCTTTATGCTCGGAATGTTTTTCCTATTGATACTGGATACAATCACACCACATATGCATCTTGATAATTCAGTCGAGGGTCCAAAGAGCAACTTCAGCAGACAGACAATGATGGTGCTTGCAGTTACATTACATAATATACCGGAGGGCATGGCAGTCGGAGTGCTCTACGCAAGCTGGATATCAGGAAACACCACCATCACGAGGGCAGCAGCTCTTTCACTGGCAATCGGAATAGCTATACAGAATTTCCCGGAGGGCGCAATCATATCCATGCCATTACATAGCACAGGAAGCTCAAAGCTAAGAGCCTTTGTATACGGAGTACTGTCGGGAATAGTCGAGCCGATAGCGGGAATACTTACGATACTTGCCATCGGAATAATAGAGCCGGTGATGCCGTACCTGCTAAGCTTCGCCGCCGGAGCCATGATATATGTAGTCATAGAAGAACTCGTGCCGGAAATGTCAGAAGGAGGTCACTCAAACCGCGCCACCATAGCATTTATGGTGGGCTTCTGCCTCATGATGACACTCGATGTGATGCTGGGCTAGGCCTGAGCAAACCCTCGCAAAGGGCGAGCAAATCCAAGCGAGCCCGGCGGAGACCGGGCAAAGCATACACAAATAATCAGCACGCACAGAGCGAGCCCACGGCAACAGCCGAGGGGAAAGCGTAAAAGAATAACAAACATGCACAGAGCGAGCCCGCGGCAACAGCCGAGGGGAAAGCGTAAAAGAATAGCAAACACGCACAGAGCGAGCCCACGGCAATAGCCGTGGGCAAAGCGACAAAAAGGTAAATAGAGCCACAGCGTGAGGAACCCGGGCGGCAGGCACACACAGGCTCGGGAGGGCGAATAGCGAAGCTGCCTAGATACTGTAGAAATTATGCCCACGAAGCACAGAAATGCCCAGCCAAGGACGGCTGGGCAAACATATCAAATAGCACTTTTATGAAAACGCAAGCTTGACACTATGCTGTCAAGCTATGCGCCATAACCTATATTTTATGCAATTTCAGCCCCATGCATCTTCTGATGCATTAAAAATGGCTGAAATTGCTACTGGTCACGCTTTTTGTGACCGGTAGTATGCGCCATGGACGGCGCATAAAAGCCGGTTTCGTCAAGCAAAGAAACCCTGCAAGCATAATTTCGTACAGAATCTTGGCAGCGTAGCGTAGCCCACTAGAGCCTGTGAGTGCCTGCCGCCCGGGTTCCGTACTATAGCCACAACCCCGCAAGTTAAATGAATTGTGAAAAACTGTGAAAAAAAGGGAAATTCATCCCGAATTATTTGGAAATTTTTAATAAAACGCAAATAAAAATAAAATAAAACTAAACATCCCCAAAACGCAATAGAAAAACTGCACAAAAATAAAAACTTAAATTGTTGAAAATGTATAAAAAGCTAACTAAAAAATGTGAAACTTTGCCAGCCAAACAATATAAAAACGAAACGTTGACTTTATAAAACGATGTGACTAAAATCAAGTACAACGATAGTTGCTTCTTATTAAATCAAGACCAAACAAACATCAAAGGTCAGACAGAAAACATCTTGAGTTATTAAGAAACAATTTGCGTATCAAATTTCATATAGCAAAAAAGAAAGGAGGTAACGCAGATGGATGCTCTGGTAGATGGACTGTTAGAGGAACTCAATTGTGACGTGGTATTCAAGATACCGATATTCGGAGGCATACCCATATACGAGTCGGTAGTAGTCACATGGATAATAATGGCAGTGGTATTTTTACTGTGCTTTTTTCTCGGCAGAAATCTTTCAGTTGAAAATCCCGGACGCAGACAGGTAGCCGTAGAGGCAGGAGTCAAATTCCTTAATGATTTCTTCAGTGAGACACTCGGAGAAAAAGGAAAGGATTACATACCATATCTGGCAACAGTAATCATCTATATAGGAATAGCAAACCTGATAGGCTTGCTTGGCTTCAAACCGCCGACAAAGGATATGAACGTCACCGCAGCACTCGCTGTAATGAGCATAGTTCTTATCGAGGTGGCAGGAATCAGGGCAAAGGGCACCAAAAGGTGGCTTAAAAGCTTTGCAGAGCCAATGCCGGTAATACTACCTATCAATATCCTTGAGATCTTTATCAAACCATTATCGCTGTGTATGCGATTATTTGGAAACGTCCTTGGTTCATTCGTAATCATGGAGCTTTTAAAGATGGTCGTACCGGCAATCGTCCCGGCAGTATTCAGTTGTTATTTTGATATCTTTGATGGACTTATACAGGCATATGTATTTGTATTCCTGACAGGACTTTTCATCAAGGAGGCAACCGAGTAAGAAGACCTGATGAGGCATGAAACACCACATCATTTAATTTCACATCGTAAGCATGGAAAATGTAACCTCGCTTACAAAAGAAACAAAATAATTGCTAACCAAAAGAAAGCATATAAGCAAGAAAAGGAGAACACATTATGTCATCAACATTATTAGTAGCAATCGGAGCTGGAATCGCAGTATTAACAGGAATCGGAGCCGGACTTGGAATCGGTAAGGCAACAAGCAGCGCAGTAGACGCAATCGCAAGACAGCCGGAGGCTGAGAGCAAAATCTCTAAATCACTTCTTTTAGGATGTGCCCTTGCAGAGGCAACAGCTATTTACGGTTTCGTTATCGCATTACTTATCATCCTCTTCCTTAAATAATCAGGCAGCGTAACTGACAGTTACAACCAGATGAAACAGAAAGGAAGGTAGAGCAATGTTAAAAATTGATCCATGGAACATAATATGGACAGTAGTCAATCTGCTTTTCCTGTACTGGATATTTAAGAAATTCCTCTTTGACCGCGTGATGGGCGTGATCAATCAGAGAGACGAAATGATTCAGAAGCAGTTCTCGGAAGCAAAGAAGAGTCAGGACGATGCAGAAAGCTTAAAGAGCGACTATAAAAAGAAGCTCGAGAGTGCAAAGACTCAGGCAGACCAGATAATACTCGATGCCAGGGCAAGAGCTGAGGCTGAGCAGGAGAAGGCTCTTGAGAGAACCAGACAGGAAGCAGACAGTATGCTTGAAAAAGCAAAAGCGGACATTGCTAGCGAGCAGGATAAGGCAACAAAGGCCGCTGAGGCTGAAATTGCAAAACTTGCCATCTTAGCAGCGAGAAAGATTGTAAAGACAGGTGAAGCTAATGACACAGGCAGCAGTAAATAATGCAATAGTTTTGTACAGGCTGGCTGTAGAGCGTCGTGATGTGGAGGAAGCACAGAGAGTATACTTTGTGACAGAAAAGCTTGCACAGACGCTCGCAAATCCACTTATACCGCTGACCAAAAAGTATGACATCATAGAAAAGGTATACGGATTTGAGAGTGAGCCAAAGCTTATCACAAGCTTCATAAAGGAAATGGTAAAGCTTGGATATGCCGCTGAAATGAATGAAATCTTTGAGGCATATTACAGATACTGGGATGAGAAAAACCATATCATAAGAGCTGAGCTTATCAGTGCAGAGGCCGCAACCGACGAGGAAGCAAATGACGCCAAGGCGCTGCTACAAAGCAAATATCCGGAATATGAAATATCCCTTACACAGAAAGTGGACGAAACACTTTTAGGTGGATATGTGATTAAGACTCTTAATACAGAGTATGACAGAAGCTACGAAGGAAAACTTCGTGAGCTTGAAAGAAAATTGACCAGGAGGTGACCCCTGTGGGCGCAATCAGTGCAACAGACATAATCTCCATTATCCAGAGCGAGATAGAGAATTTCGACTTCGATACCGAGAGCCGTGAGACCGGCGAGGTAATCTACGTCGGCGATGGAATCGCTACAATATACGGCATCGACCATGCCATGTACGGTGAGATCGTAGTATTCGATAATGGAGTAAAAGGAATGGTTCAGGATATCCGTCAGAATGAAATCGGTGTAATCCTTTTCGGAAGAGACCACGGAATCCATGAAGGAACCAAAGTAGTAAGAACAAAGAAAAAAGCCGGAATCCCTGTAGGCAAAGGTTTTATCGGCCGAATCATCAATGCCTTAGGTGAGCCTATTGATGGAAAGGGCGATATCAAAGAGGAAGATTACAGACCAATCGAGAATGAGGCACCGGGTATCGTGGACAGAAAGTCAGTAGATACTCCACTTGAGACAGGAATCCTCTCAATCGATTCAATGTTCCCAATCGGACGTGGACAGCGAGAGCTTATCATCGGTGACCGTCAGACAGGAAAGACATCAATTGCCACAGATACCATCATCAACCAGAAGGGCAAGGATGTTATCTGTATATATGTAGCAATTGGCCAGAAAGCATCAACAGTAGCAAAAATTGTGTCAACTCTGACAAAACACGGCGCAATGGATTACTCAATCGTGCTTTCATCAACAGCCAGCGATCCTGCATCACTGCAGTATATCGCACCATACGCAGGAACAGCCATGGCAGAGCATTTCATGCATCAGGGCAAGGATGTACTTATCGTATATGATGACCTTTCAAAGCATGCGGTAGCATACAGAGCACTTTCACTGCTGCTCGAGAGATCACCGGGACGTGAGGCATATCCGGGAGACGTATTCTATCTCCACTCAAGACTGCTCGAGAGATCAAGCCGTCTGAGCGATGAGCTTGGCGGAGGCTCAATCACAGCACTCCCAATCATCGAGACACAGGCAGGAGACGTATCAGCATATATCCCTACCAACGTAATATCTATCACAGACGGACAGATATTCTTAGAGAGCAACCTCTTCAACGCAGGTATGAGACCGGCCGTAAACGTAGGTCTTTCAGTATCCCGAGTTGGTGGAGCTGCCCAGACAAAGGCCATGAAGAAGGCATCAGGAAGCATCCGTATCGACCTGGCACAGTACAGGGAGATGGAGGTATTCACACAGTTTGCATCAGACCTTGACGATGCCACAAAAGCACAGCTTGCACATGGAAAAGCACTTATGGAGCTTTTAAAACAGCCACTTTGCCATCCACTGTCACTGCATGAGCAGGTAATGACACTTATCATGGCAAACAATGGTGTGTTTGACACAATTGAGACAAAAGAGGTCAAGAAATATCAGGGCGATATCCTCTCATACATGGATCTTTCTTATCCGGAAATCGGACAGAAAATCGAAGAGAACAGAGCCATTGATGAAGAGCTCGTAAATAAAATCATGGATGCAGTAAAAGAGTATAAAGGGTAACAGGTAGTATTATGGCAAACACGAAGGAAATACAGGATCGAATAAAAAGTATCAATGATACGCTTAAAATCACAAATGCCATGTATATGATTTCTTCTTCGAAGCTGAAAAAGTCCAAAAAGATGCTGGCAGATACAGAGCCGTATTTCTTCACACTGCAATCAGAGATGAGCCGAATACTCAGGCATCTGCCTGATATGGAGGACATCTATTTCAAGACCAACGAGGATAAGCTGCCTGAGGACAGAAAGGTCGGATATATCGTAATCACAGCCGATAAAGGACTTGCGGGCTCATACAACCACAATATCCTGAAAATGGCTGAGGAGCACTTAAAGAATCATCCGAACCATTCACTTTTCGTACTCGGAGAGCTGGGACGTCATTATTTTGAACAGCGTGGAATTGAGATTGAAAAACAGTTCCACTACACAGTTCAGAATCCGACACTCAACCGTGCCAGAAATATTGCAGAAGAAATTTTGGAGCTATATCTACATAACGAGCTGGACGAAGTTTATATTATCTATACCAGCATGATAAATGCGATTCAGGAGGAAACACAGATGTCACAGCTTCTGCCACTGAAAAAGGCAGACTTCACTGTGCAGATTCCTATAGACATACCGAGGGAGGAACTGGCACTCAAGCCATCGCCTGAGGCAGTCATGGATCGTATCGTACCAAACTACGTTGTTGGATTTGTCTACGGTGCTCTTGTAGAGTCATTTTCATGTGAGCAGAACGCCAGAATGATGGCGATGCAGTCCGCATCAAACAGTGCGAGGGACATGCTTGCAGAGCTTGACATTCTTTACAACCGTGCCAGACAGGCAGCGATTACACAGGAGATTACAGAGGTAATAGCCGGTGCTAAATCGCAGAAGAAAAAGAGAAAGTAGGCTTTTTGATGAAAACAGGAAAAATTATCCAGGTTATGGGTCCTGTTGTCGATGTAGAGTTCGAGGATGAGAACCTGCCGGCAATCAGAGACGCACTAGAAGTTTTAAATGGTGACAAAAAAAGTGTGATGGAAGTCGCACAGCATATTGGAAATAATACAGTACGCTGTATCATGCTTGCTTCCAGTGAGGGACTTCACAGAGATATGGAAGTAACAGCCACAGGCGCCGGCATCAAGACACCTGTCGGAGAGCAGACTCTCGGCAGACTGTTCAACGTGCTCGGTGAAGCTATCGATGGCGGAGCACAGCCTGATACAGAAGAAAAGTGGGAAATCCACAGAGAACCACCAACATTTGAGGAGCAGAACCCTGCAGAGGAAATCCTCGAGACAGGTATCAAGGTCATCGACCTTCTTGCCCCATATGCAAAGGGTGGAAAAATCGGACTCTTCGGAGGAGCCGGAGTAGGAAAAACAGTCCTCATCCAGGAGCTCATCAGCAATATCGCAACAGAGCACGGCGGCTACTCAATCTTTACAGGAGTCGGAGAGCGTTCAAGAGAGGGAAATGATCTCTGGACAGAAATGAAGGAATCAGGAGTTCTGGAAAAAACAGCCTTAGTGTTCGGACAGATGAACGAGCCACCAGGAGCGCGTATGCGTGTAGCTGAGACAGGACTTACAATGGCAGAGTATTTCAGGGATGAGAAGCACCAGAACGTGCTGCTTTTCATCGATAATATATTCCGTTTCACACAGGCAGGTTCAGAGGTTTCAGCACTTTTAGGACGTATGCCTTCAGCCGTAGGTTATCAGCCTACACTGGCTACTGAGATGGGTGAGCTGCAGGAGCGAATCGCATCTACAAAGAACGGTTCGGTAACATCGGTACAGGCCGTATACGTACCAGCCGATGACCTCACAGACCCGGCTCCGGCTACAACCTTCGCACATCTGGATGCCACAACAGTTCTTTCAAGAAAGATTGTTGAACAGGGTATTTACCCGGCAGTAGATCCACTTGAGTCTACATCACGTATCCTCGAGCCTGATATCGTAGGCGAGGAGCATTATCAGGTAGCACGAAAGGTACAGGAGATTCTCCAGAAGTACAAGGAGCTGCAGGATATCATCGCGATCCTTGGTATGGAGGAGCTGGCAGATGAGGACAAGGTGCTTGTATACAGAGCAAGAAAAATCCAGAAGTTCCTCTCACAGCCATTCCACGTAGCCGAGAACTTCACAGGTATCCAGGGTGTCTATGTGCCTGTAGAGGATACTATCAAGGGCTTCAAGGCCATCATAGATGGTGAGATGGACGAGTATCCTGAGAACGCATTTTTCAATGTCGGAACAATCGAGGACGTCAAGGAAAAAGCAAAGACTATGCAGCAGTAAAAGCATAAGGAAGGACAAATCGTATGGCAACAAATACATTTTATCTAAAGGTAATAGCTGCTAACAGAGTGTTTTACTCAGGAAGATGTCGTTCCATAATAGTCCCTGAGTTCGATGGCCAGAAGGAAATCCTCGCCCACCATGAGGATATGGTCATAGCCGTCGATGAGGGCGAGATGAGATTTCAGCCGGAGGGCAGTGACAACTGGGAGTACGCGGTAGTGGGAATGGGCTTCGTAGAGATAGTCAACAACCGTGTGACACTGCTTGTCGAGACAGCCGAGCATCCGGAGGAAATCGATATAGCAAGGGCAAGAGAGGCAAAGGAGAGAGCTGAGGAGCAGCTTCGCCAGAAGCAGAGTATTCAGGAGTATTATCACTCAAGAGCTTCGCTGGCCCGTGCCATGACACGACTGAAAGCAACTTCAGGAAAATAATAAATGTTAATAAATTACAAAAAAGAGGTTGTGACAACCTCTTTTTTGTTTACATTACACATGAAATGAGTTACAATAGCTATATATAGGTTAGTAATATGGTCATAGAAGACAGGTGGGAATATGAGGATAGTATATGGACTGGGAGTATTGCTGGAAGCAATACTGATTGCACATTGCGCAATCTGTTCCTTTAAAAAACATGACAGACTCGGTAAAAGTGTGTGTATATATGAGACGTTGACATTTGCCTGCGCTATAGTCTTTTTTGTTTTTACATTTGTGCCGGGGCACACTGTTACAGTACTTGCGAAAGGGCTTACTATGGCTCTGTTTGACTGGATGCTCATCGCTCTTATGTTTTATACACAGTATTATACAGGTGCTGTAAAGACCTTCAAGGGAGTGCAGGCTGCTTCCATGATATTTGCGGTGCTGGACACATATATGCTTATAGAGAACACCTGGACTAATAAGATTTTTGATATAGAATCCATAAAAGCTGAGAATATTAAGGTGGTATTCAATAATGACAGCCTATGGTACAGGCTGCATTTTATATTCACATATGCGTTTGTGATTCTGATTATTTTTACATATCTGTATATGATTATCAAATCATCGCGCATGTACAGGGAGGCATATGGGGCTATAGCGGTAGTTATCTTTATCGGCTTTTCGTTTGACATTGCTACTATAGGTTCGGACTCCATATATGACCTCACCATGATTATATATGGTGCTATAGCTATTATCATATATTACCTGACATACAGATATGTGCCGAATGAGCTTATAGAAAATATGCTCTCTCTTGTGGTCCGCGATATGAACAATGGTATCATCTGCTATGACAGAAAGGGCAGGTGCATATATTACAATGACCTGATGGAGGCTATTTACAGGCATGGCGGCAATATGTCTGTTTATGAAAGTAAATATAGTCAGTGGATTGAAAAGCTGGGAGATGACAGAAGGGACAGTATGACCTTCCAGACAACAGATATTGAAATAAACGGTGAAAAGCACTACTTTGAGATTGCCTACAAGCGCATATATGATGAGAGCAATCGCGTTATATGTGATTATTTTGTATACAATGACCGTACACAGATGTATGAGTCGTGGGAGCAGGAAAAGTACAAGGCATCGCATGACAGTCTGACCGGACTTTTGAACCGTGACCAGTTCTATGAGGATGTGCACGATATGGTGAACAAGTATCATGACACAACCTTCTACCTGATTTGCAGCAATATAAAGGATTTCAAATTCATCAATGAGATATTTGGAATGGAGAAGGGCAATCAGGTGCTCATAAAGCAGGCGAAGCTCATGGCATCGAATCCATCTGAGAGGACCATTTGTGCAAGGCTTATGAATGACCGCTTTGCGCTGTGTCTGCCAAGAGAAGAGTTTGATGAAAAAAGAGTGGCAGATTCAATAAAAGAGCTGCAGCGTGAGTTTTCGGGCAATTCTTTCCATCTGCATACATACATGGGTGTGTATGAGATAAGAGACAGGGATGAGGCTGTCAGCATTATGGTAGACAAGGCTAATATAGCGGCAGACACCATAAAGAATAATTACGACTGCTGTGTGGCATACTATGATGAGCATCTGCTTGAGATATCAATAGAGCAGAGACGTCTGCTCGGTGAATTTGAGCCGGCATTGCAAAATGATGAGTTTGTCATGTACTTACAGCCACAGGTGAAACGTGATGGTGCTGCAAAGGGCGCAGAAGCGCTGGTGCGCTGGGTTCATCCATCAAGAGGCATCCTGACACCGTATGCTTTTATTGATATTTTAGAGAACGCAGGTCTCATTTACAAGCTTGACCTCTATATATGGGAGAAGGCAGCGCAAAAGCTTGCAGAGTGGAAGGAAAAAGGCTATGGAAGCTATCATATATCTGTAAATATATCTACAAAGGACTTCTACATTATAGATATATATGAGACCTTTACAGGGCTGATTAATAAATATGGCATAGCAGCGTCCAATCTGCATCTGGAGATTACAGAGACAACGCTGATGACCGATTTTGAGAAGAATATGAATATTATCCACAAGCTTCAGGGCGTAGGCTTCAGGGTGGAGATTGATGATTTCGGAAGCGGTTACTCATCACTCAACATGCTAAAGGATATCAGTGCCGATGTGCTGAAAATCGATATGGGCTTCCTTCGCAAATCTGAGAACGAGGTCAAGGGACAGGATATATTAGAGAGTATCATCACGCTTGCAGGCAAGATAGGCATGGACGTCATCACAGAGGGTGTGGAGACGAAAAAGCAGCTTGATATGCTCACAATGATGGGCTGTCATGAGTTCCAGGGATATTATTTCTCAAAACCGGTACCGGTATCTGAGTTTGAAGAAAAGTATCTGGTATAGCTATCATGTATATCTATTATGTATATCTATTATGTATATCCAATATATATTTTAGGTATTGTGCAAAATTTAATACACTGTATATTTGGGGCGGGTATTGAAATATCCGCCCTTTTTTTCTATAATAATAAACCGTGTGGATTGCTGTAAATATGTAATTGCTGTGGGTCACACGAGGGTGTGGCAGATAACAGCGAATATGAGAAAAAGAGGCGAAAAAATGACTGAAAAAGAAAAAATAAGGATTCAGACATCAGAGACCTTTTTGCTGAGTGCGATTCTGGCACTTTCCGGAGGCTTTCAGGATGCCTACACCTACAACGTGAGAAACGAGGTGTTCTCGAATGCGCAGACAGGAAACGTGGTGCTGATGAGCCAGCATCTGATGATGGGTGAATGGATGAAGGGACTATCGTATCTTTTCCCAATCCTCTCATTTGCACTCGGTGTGCTTGTGGCAGAGAGAATCGGGCATAGATATAAGAAGGCAAAGCGCATCCACTGGCGTCAGATAGTGGTGATGATAGAGATAATCATACTGTTTGTGGTCGGTTTCATACCACACAGGTACGATATGATAGCGACCATGCTTGTATCATTCAGCTGTTCTATGCAGGTGCAGTCCTTCAGAAAGGTAAACGGCTACGGCTATGCCAGCACCATGTGCATCGGCAACTTAAGAAGCGGCACAGAGAGTCTGTCAATATATCTGCGTGACAGAAATATCGGGGCACTGAAAAAGACCGCGCACTACTATGGAATTATTCTGATATTTGCAATAGGAGCAGGTATAGGCGGAGTGTGCTCACTGCACATAGGAATACGCGCTATATGGGCTTCAAGCGTGCTGCTTGCCATTGTATGTACAATGATGGTCAGGGAACACAGATAAACAGTTACAAATAGTCACGAAATATATATAACGGAGATACAATATAAAATGAAATTATTAAAGCAATTTCTCATCATACTTGCGATTTCGTTTGTAGGTGAGATACTCAAATATTTACTGCCATTGCCTGTCCCGGCGAGCATATATGGCATGGTTATACTTTTCATAGGTCTGCTGACAGGCCTGATACCGCTTAACTCTGTAAGGAGTGCAGGCAAATTCATGATAGAGATAATGCCTGTCATGTTTATCCCTGCGGGAGTGGGGCTTATGTCATCCTGGGGCAATCTTAAGCCGGTGCTCGTACCAGTGATTGTAATCACGGTTGTGGCACTTCTTACTGTAATGATTGCTACAGGACATGTTTCACAGCTCGTAATCCGTATGCAGAAGCGCAAGAGGGCTGATGCTGGAGAAAATAAATAAGATAGAGGATAATCATAATGGATAATTTGTTTCAGACATCGCTTTTTGCCGGTGTCACAGTAAGTCTGGTTGCATATCTGCTAGGTATGCTTTTAAAGAAAAAGTTTAAGCTTGCAATACTCAATCCGCTTCTCATTTCAATAGTACTGACCATCATAGTGCTTGTTGTGGCAGATGTGGATTATGACACATACAATAAGGGGGCATCGTACCTTAGCTGGTTTCTGACACCGGCCACGGTATGCCTTGCGATACCGCTCTATGAGCAGTGGACACTGCTCAAGAAAAATATAGCAGCAGTCGCGCTCGGACTCACGGCAGGCGTCATAACAAGTCTTGTGACAGTGCTTGTGTTGTCAGTGCTTATGGGGCTTTCACACGAGGACTATGTCACACTGCTGCCAAAGTCCATCACGACAGCTATCGGTATGGGCGTATCAGAGGAGCTCGGCGGATATGTGACCATTACTGTCGCAGTTATCGTCGTGACAGGTGTGCTTGGAAATATACTCGGAGAGTTTGTTTGCAAAATATTCAGAATCACTGAGCCTATATCGAAGGGACTGGCGCTTGGCGCGTCATCACATGCCATCGGAACAGCGAAGGCTATCGAGATTGGCGAGATAGAGGGCGCCATGAGCTCTCTTGCTATCGCGGTGGCAGGAATACTTACGGTGGTGTTTGCATCGGTGTTTGCAAACTTTTATTGATTTGTCTGAGCGCTTCCTGCGCGTTGGCTTTTTTACAGAAAGGAGCTATATTTATATGATAATTACAATTGCTAGAAAGTGCGGTTGCGATGCAGATACTATCGGTAGAGCAGTCGCTGAGAAATATCATTTACATTTCATGGACAGAGAGGCTATTGCGGCCGGTGCCAAAGAGGCAGGCTGCTACGATGAGTATGAGGAGTTTTACAGTGAGAGACCGGTTAATTCCCTGCTTTACTCTATTGTGATGGAGACGGAGGAGGATAATGTGCTGCATGATACTCCGGCGAGGGCTCTTACATTTATAGACAGGCTGCCGCTTGAGGCCGGTTGTGAGGGATATGTGATTCAGGGACGATGTGCAAACTTTGCCTTTCAGGGAAGAGATGATGTTGTCTCAGTTTTCCTGACAGCGAATGATGCCTTCTGCGTTGATACTGTGGCTGATACACATGGAGTCTCAGCGAGAAAGGCAAAGACTGTTGTGCGTGAGACAAATGACAACAGAAAGACCTATCACAAATACTATACCGGACAGGAGTGGGGGCAGGCAGAAAACTATGACCTGTGCCTGAATGTGGCAAAGCTCGGTGTAGATGGTGTGATTGCGATGATTGACAGCTTCATACAAAATAGAAAATAGAAGTGTATATACAAAAGCCGAATCCATGGGAGTGTGGATTCGGCTTTTTGAGTTGTGCGCCTAGCGGCGCACGTTTCTAACGGGTTAAAGTCCCAAATCCGCCCGGTAGTGGGAAGGATATAGCCGAAGGCAAGGGTGTCCATCGTGAGGTGGAATCTGAAGGAAGCTGGATGTGAGGAATATACCAACTCACGGGCAAATCTCTGGTCTGACGAACAGAAATCTCATATGAGGTCATGCATGTGGGTAAGACAGCAACCCATGTTAAAGCCCAATAACTACACGGAATCATGCATGATAAATGAGGCAGATGGATGGAGAGGAAGAAACGTGTGGTACCTAGGGAGGTCTGTGCGGTATGCCTTGAAAGAGGTAACCATTGCATAAAGCAATGCTGAACGCATAGAAGTCAGCAGAGGTCATAGTAGCCGAGAGGTGAAGGACCGAATCAGTAGGAGTCTTGAGTATGACCGAGAAAGGAGGAATGACCGTCTATGGCAGAAAACATTGAAAACAATGGCTGTTCGCAAAGAGATAATGCGGAACATGAAGGGTATGTGAAAGCGTCCAGGTCATTCAATCGGATATGGAAAGAAAGAGACAGTGCACAGCCGAGACTTTTGGAAACGATACTGTATAAAGACAACTTTAACAGAGCGTATAAGAGAGTTAAGGCAAACAAGGGAGCGCCGGGAATTG